>Ga0307991_1002112_pt1 | contig 13597 bp, 13 predicted proteins | sample EllFjometagen131_FD_203146 | JGI IMG/M metagenome (GOLD analysis project Ga0307991, IMG submission 203146) | Marine microbial communities from Ellis Fjord, Antarctic Ocean - #131 | ecosystem: Environmental > Aquatic > Marine > Unclassified | place: Southern Ocean | collected 2014-10-08
TATTCATATTCAAAGCTTGGAAGCCAATTTGGGGAAAGCCATTCAAAAGGAGCGCGAAATGCGAGGCGATTTTTTGGATTTACATGATTTTGTTCAGCGTACACAAATCGGAAAGGAGCAAATGGTCTTATTGATTCGGGTAGGTGCTTTTCAGTTTACAAATAAACCCAAGGCTGCCTTACTGTGGGAAATGCAACTATTTTTCAATAAAATGCAAAAACAAAACGGAGGACAAGTTCTTTTCCAAGCTTCCGTAAAAAACTATCGTCTCCCTAATTTTAATTTTTCATTACTTGAAGATGCATACGATGAAGTGGAACTCATAGGTTTCCCGATCAGCTTGAGTGCTTTTGATTTGTTGCAAACTCCATTCAGGGGAGATGTTTTAGCCATCGATTTGATGAAAAACCTGGGAAAAAGAGTTCGGATGCTTGGTAATCTAGTGACTTACAAATACGTGCGAACTGTACGCAAAGAGCTGATGCATTTTGGTACTTTTACGGACAAAGACGGCCAGTTTTTTGATACTACGCATTTCCCCGACAGTCTGAGAAAATATCCTTTTCGTGGCTATGGTATGTATCTGATTATGGGAAGAATAGTGGAAGAGTTTGGTTTTCCCAGTTTGGAAGTTGAAAAAATGGCACGATTGCCCATCAAAGAAGATCCGCGAGGATAAAGTCTTTTACTTTTTGATTAGAATAGAATTTGTAAAAGATTCTATTTCAGGTTCAATTCCATTGATTGTCAGTTCTTCAATTTGATGAAAAGTGCAACAATTTTCGAAGACTGACACAATTTTCAAATAAATAGTTTCAGTTGTATCAGGATTCAGTTCTAAATAAAAAGTTTCACCTAAATCAGAAATTGCAAGCCAACTCATTTCAGTAGAACTGATGACAACCTGGTCATCATACTGATGTAATTCTACATTAATGTATGTAATATCATCATTGTCAATATAATACAGTTTAAGTTCGTTTTGTATATACGTAAAATCAGCATATAAGTTTTCACCACTTTCTGCACTAATTACTTTAAATGAGAGTTGTGGAGGAGGAGTAAAACACTCACCGCATTCATCTGTTTTCAAACAAGAATTGCTTAAAAAGAGAACTCCCAGAAAGAATAATAAAATTTTAATTTTATTCATCAGCTAAAAAAATAAAGATTTGTAACAATATAGTAACCAGCCCAAACAGAATAAACTAATTTTAGAACTGTTCCGGTTAAAAAGCCTAAAAAACTTCCAAATCCAGCTTTAAGGGCTAAATTAAATTCTTTTCCACCAATTAATTCTCCAACAACTGCACCAACAAAAGGACCAATTAAAATACCAAATGGACCAAGGAAAAGCAGACCAAAAATTAATCCAATAATACTACCCCAAACGCCTTTTTTGGAGCCTCCCATTTTTTTTGTGCCAAGAATGGGAACAATATTATCCAGAGCAACAATTCCTACAGCTAAAGCGACCCAAATTAACATAAAGCGGTCGTTAAAGGGTTGGTGACTACTAAAATAAAGACTTACCAATCCGGCGTAAGAAATAATTGGTCCCGGTAATGCTGGAATTATTGCGCCTGCCAGGCCAATAATCAGAAGTAAAATAGCTAAAATTGAAAGAAAAATATCCATAGGTCGAATTTACATAAAAATTCGATTATGATTAAAATAAAGTATAGAATCATGATTAAAAAAACGGATTTATTAGCAATCTAATGAGAACTAAATATTTGTTAAGCTTTTATTTAGATGAATAGAAAGAGAAAATGCGTTCAGAAGAAAGTTTGAACTATAATTTTATTCTATTCTGATAAATATGAATACTTTTACACTAAATTATTAAAAAAATAAAATTTGGATATGAAGCGATTAAACCTTAAAACAAAACTAAATCTTTATATTCTTACTGTAGCCACTATAGTTTATGGTATAGCCATAGGATATATAAGTCTGCAACTAAAAAACTCTACTTATAAGGATTCAGCAAAATTAGCAACGGCTTATACACGTGAGTATAGAAATAAAGTTCAGGACGATTTAAACCAAATTATGGAGGTGACTCGAACCTTGAGTAACTATTTTGGAGATCATAAAAAGTATAAAGCTAAAGATAGAGATGTTTTCTTTGAGGATATGATGAATAATTGTATTGTAAATAATAAAGATTACTTGTCAGTTGCAGTTTCTTGGGAGATGAAGGCTTTTAATGAGAATTATAAGAAGAAAAATGGAAGGATTAGAAGTGTATTTTATCGGAAAAATAATACAATCCAATTTTCGAAAGATACTGCCGATGAAAATGACTATGATCTTACTGGTGAATACTATAAGCTACGAAGGAGCAATGAAGAGAGTATAGTAGATCCTTATTACGATGCAATAACTCCTGAATTGGCCGGTATATTGATGACTACAATAGCTTGCCCCATTAAAAATGAGCAAGGTCGATTTGACGGATTATTAGGTGTGGATATATCTTTGGAAACAATGAAGAGTATTATTACTGATATTCATCCTTTCGAAGGGACAAAATCATATATCATTGCTAACAATGGAGTTGTAGTAGCGCATTCTGAAGATACACTCATTGGAAAGGACTTTTTCTTGAAACTAAATGGAGATAGTACCTCTTTTAAACTGGGATTTGAGAAATCTTTGCTAAACGAAAGCCACGAATTTGAATATGTTAACAATAAAGATAAGAATAAGTATTTTGTTTCTTTTGCTCCTATTTCTGTTGGTTATGTAACAAAAAAATGGATGATAGGTATAGAGTCACCTGTTGATGTTATAATGCAGGATGCAAACAGGGTTTTTCGCAATGCAATAATTGTTGGAATTTTAGGCCTATTTGTTCTTTATTTCCTTATCTATTTTATTTCTAACAAGATTAGTAAACCGATTATTGAAAGTGTAGATTTCGCCAAAACGATTTCTTCAGGGAATCTCCAGGCTCGTTTAGAGATTCATCAAAACGATGAAACGGGCGATCTTGCAAAATCATTAACGGCCATGGCCAAAAAGTTACAGATTATTATCGCCGAAGTCATCGAAAGTTCAAATAAAATAGCAGCGTCTAGCATGGATTTGGCTCAATTTGCGGAACAATTATCCGATGGATCTAATTCTCAGGCTGCATCCGCCGAAGAAATTTCAGCTTCCGTTGAAGAAATGGTATCCAATATTCATCAAAACACCGAGAATGCACAAGAAACAAGAAAGATTGCGGAGAAAGCCGTACAAGGTATTCGAGAAGGAAATGAACAAACGCAAAATCTAGCTTTATCCATTAATGATATTGCCGAAAGAGTTTCCATAATAGGAGACATTTCAAGACAAACCAATCTTCTGGCATTAAATGCCGCTGTGGAGGCTGCAAGAGCCGGAGAGCATGGAAAAGGATTTGCAGTTGTTGCAGCTGAAGTGCGTAAACTTGCTGAACGATCACAACTAGCAACAAGTCAGATAGATGAGCTGTCAAAAAATGGCGTGAAAATGGCGAATTCAACCAAAAAGAAATTGACAGACATTATCCCCGATATTGAAAAAACAGCCATTTTAGTTCAGCAAATTGCAAATGCTGGTCTTGAACAACAAACAGGAGCCGATCAGGTAAGCGAGGCTATACAGCAATTAAATATCATTACACAGCAGAATGCTGAATTTTCTTCCAGTTTTTCACTGAATTCTGAAAATCTTGCTTTGCAAGCAGAAAATTTGAAAATGCTAATCTCCTACTTTAGTGTGGAGAACGAAGAGTAATAATCAAGTTGATAGAAAGTTTATTTTGATTGATAATCGGTATTATTTTACCTGTATCCTTTTGAAAACTTGCTTTATCTTAGCATCTTTGCAATTGACAAATTGAAAAATGATAAGGACTAAAGGAATTTGTAAATCTTTCGGCTCAATAAAAGTACTTCAAGACATAAATTTAAGTATCCAATCGGGTGAAATAATTGGCATTACCGGAGCTTCAGGTGCTGGAAAAACTACTTTGCTTCAGATTTTAGGCACTCTTGATCGACCCGATAAAGGAGAATTGGAAATTGCTGGAGAGAATGTATTTGCTTTAAGCGATAATGCCATGGCCGATTTTCGGAATCAGCATATTGGTTTTGTTTTTCAGTTTCATCACCTTTTACCAGAGTTTACAAGTCTTGAAAATGTTTGTCTGCCTGGTTTTATCGGGAAAAAACCACGTAAGCAAGTCGAGAAAAGAGCTGCAGAATTATTGGATTTTTTACAAATGAGTCATCGGTTGGATCACAAACCCAACGAACTCTCAGGTGGCGAACAGCAAAGGGTTGCGATAGCCAGAGCTTTGATTAATACACCTCAAATTATTCTGGCCGATGAACCTTCAGGAAATTTAGACAGCGAAAATACGAAAGAGCTACACAAATTGTTTTTCGCTTTGCGAGAGGAGTTTAATCAGACTTTTATAATAGTAACGCATAATGTTGAGTTGGCTAATATGTGCGATCGGAAATTGGTTTTGAAAGATGGGCGATTTGCTTCTTAATTAGAATATTTAACTAAATAATTATATGATCCTTTGTGAATACCTTTGAGCCCTTTGTGGTTAATTATTTTTGTTTTACCACGAAGGAACACTAAGTACACACTAAGGCACACGAAGAAATATTTTTTAAATGAGTAAAGGAAAAGACCTTAAACCCCATATTGGTATTTTTGGCCGGCGCAACTACGGCAAAAGCAGTCTGATTAATACACTGGCTAATCAGGATATTGCGATTGTATCAGATATTGCTGGAACAACTACCGATCCTGTAAAAAAATCGATGGAAATTGCTGATTTGGGACCCGTAATTTTAGTGGATACGGCCGGAATTGACGATGATAGCGATTTAGGAAAAGAGCGTATTCGGAAAAGTTTACTTCAAATCAGTCAAATCGATTTGGCTATTTTGGTTATTGTTAATTCAGTTTTCGAATCGTTTGAGGAAGATTTAATTCAAACATTTTCAAAGAATGATGTTCCTTATTTAATTGTTCAAAATAAAATGGATTTATTTCCAATCGATAGCGCAAAAAGTAATGCTTTAGCCATTTGTTTGCAAGTGCCAGTCATTCATTTTAGTTGCATAAATAGAAATAATGTAGATACATTGCATCAGGAAATTAATAAAATGATGCCTCGCAATGCTTTGCATTTCAATAGCCTTGTTGGCGATATTATTAAGAAAGACGATGTGGTTTTGTTGGTTACTCCAATCGATACAGAAGCACCTGTCGGTCGAATGATTTTGCCTCAGGTTCAAGTTATTCGTGATGTGCTTGATAATCATGCCGTTGTGGTAACTCTGCGCGAAACAGAATTGAGGAATTATTTAAAAGTGATGCATCCAAAACCTGTTTTGGTAATTACTGATAGTCAGGTATTTGAATTGGTGAATTCAATCGTTCCTGCGGAAATTCCTTTAACAGGATTTAGTGTGGTTTTGGCGCGTCAAAAAGGCAATTTTGAAGCTTATCTAAAAGGAACTCCAAAGCTTGCAGAGCTTAAAGAGGGTGATAGGGTTTTGTTATTGGAATCCTGTACGCATCATGTTTCTTGTGATGATATAGGACAAGTAAAAATTCCAAAGTGGCTGGATAAGTTCTCGAATAAAAAGATAGAATACGAAATGGTTTCTGGTTTGGAAAGTTTAAAAAGACCAATTACCGATTATGCAATGGTTATTCAGTGTGGTGGTTGTGTGATCACACAGAAGCAAGTGAAAAATCGATTGCGTCCTGCCATTGAAGCGGGAATTCCGGTGACTAATTATGGATTGGCTATTGCTTTTATGCACGGTATTTTTGAAAGGGCAACAGCACCATTTAAAAAAAATATTTGTTGATTTGATTTTTAATGTGGTGTTTTGAGTTAATTGGTGAATTAGTGTTTTATGCCATAGGCATCACTTCGTGAATGGCTTTTTTTATTTGCTACAGAAACTCTAAAACACTAATATTACACGAAATTTTTTGTAAAAAAATTGAAATAAAGAGGATTAGTTTTATATTTTAATCGAAAGAACAGATGAATATCATTATAACAGGCGCCAGTCGCGGAATTGGATATCAAACCGCTATAAAATTAGCCGACAGATGCGGAAATAGTATTTTAGCAATTGCGCGTTCCGAAGAGAAATTGCAGGAATTAAAAAATAAAGTGGAGGCTGAGCATCCGAGTTCAAATTTGGATTATCTGGTTTTTGATTTTTATAAAGGTGATTTCAAACAGCTTGAAAATGAGATTAAAAAGCATTTTGATCAAGTAGATATTTTAATCAATAATGCTGGTTTTCTTGTTGCCAAGCCTTTTTTAGATATAAGTTCTGAAGAATTCGATCAGTCCTTTAGCGTAAACATAAAAGCCGCTTTTCGACTTTCTCAAATTGTTGTTCCTCTGATGAAAGAAGGTGCACATATTGTAAATGTGAGTAGTATGGGCGGAGTGCAGGGCAGTGTTAAATTTCCAGGTTTATCGGTGTATTCTGCCTCCAAAGGTGCCGTTTCTATTTTTACGGAAAGTTTGGCAGCAGAGCTGATGGAAAAAGGAATAAAAGTGAATTGCTTGGCTTTTGGAGCGGTTGATACCGAAATGTTACGGTCTGCATTTCCCGATTATAAAGCTCCTCTGAATGCAGAAGAAATGGGGGAATATTTGGCTGAATTTGCCTGTTCTGGAGCCAAGTATTACAATGGAAAAGTTCTACCTGTTTCCGTTTCTACACCTTAAATTTCAATTATGCTAATGAGATGATGTGATAATGTGCTATTGAAGCCTTTTATATTTGAACTTCAAGTTATTCAATTATCAAATTAGCACATTAATGTATTAGCTTATCATAAATTTCAGTTAAACTTCTTGATAATTTCAGTTGATTGATTGACAATCTTTTCCAATAATTCGCTCGTTTTGGCTTCAGCCAAAAAACGCAAATAAGGTTCTGTATTCGATGGACGAATATTTAACCACCAATCAGGAAATTCAATGCGATACCCATCAAAATCGTAGAAAGCATCTGGTTCACCTTCTTTTCTGAAATGTGCAATTACAGCATCCATGGCTTCTTGTTTTTGCTCAATTTTGAAATTGATTTCACCGGAGTTTTTATAAACCTCAATCTCAGCTATGGCTTCAGAAAGTTTAATGCCCTGCTTTTTAAAATCGCTTACGATATTTAAAACATAGCTTGCAGCAAGTAATCCTGAATCGGAGTAGAAGAACTCTTTAAAATAATAATGCCCCGCCAATTCGCCACCAAATAATCCATCAATTTCGCGTAGTTTTAAAGCAGCGTAGGCACGACCTACGCGCCACATATGCATTTCGCCATTGAATTTGGCAACATATTCGCCAACCGCTTTCGAAGTTCGGATATCTTGTAAAACGCGAACGCCTTCTTTTTTCTCTTTCAAAAAATGATTGGCTAAAAGGGCGATAATCAAATCGGGAGAAATAAATCGGGAGTTTTCATCCACAAACATCACGCGATCGGCATCGCCATCAAAAATAATTCCAATATCGGCCTTGCTATCTTTTACTAATTTTTGAGCATCAACTATATTTTCCGGTTCCAAAGGATTGGCTTCGTGATTTGGAAAAGTTCCATCCAAATCTTCAAAAATATAATGCGGCTTATCACCCAAAATTGAACGAATAAATAAACCAGCCATTCCATTGGAGACATCCACAGCAATATTTAAATTGGAAACGTTTTTGATCTTAGATTTTTGAAAATCAAGGTATTCAGCTCTAAAATCATTTTCGATAATTTTACCTCTAATAGCTGCTGGTTCGACTTTTTCGTTTAAAACCAATTGTTCTAATTCGCTTAATCCGCTATCGTAGCCAACAGGCAAGGCATTGCTTCGGGAAAATTTTAACCCATTGTACTGCTTTGGATTATGAGATGCCGTAATCATTACTGAAGCATCAAATCTGTACTGAGCTGTTCCCCAATAAATCATCGGAGTTGTGGCTAAACCTGTATCATACACGTCAGCGCCAGCATCCATTATTCCTTTTGTAAGATATTCGAATATTTCAGGTGTAGAGGTGCGCACATCCCTACCAATCAGTACTTTTTTTGTCTTCAAAAGTCGTGGCAGGAAGAATCCGATTTTGTAAACATCGTCTTTATTAAAATCGCGGTTATAGACGCCGCGAATATCGTAAGCTTTAAAAGCGTTCATTTGCTGTTTGTTTTGTTAGAGTTTTGTTCCTATTTGACTTAATATTTCTCGAATGATAGTTTGTTCGTAAACGCCGCAATTATCAATATGTACACTCATAATGGTTCTGAAAGCGGCAGCTTCTGCATTGTTTAAACTTATTTTGTTTTTCTTTTTCAAATCCTGAAAGCGATTAATCATTTTTTTAAGCACGCGTCCTAAAAGAAAACGAGCCATAATCTCCTTGTCAGGATCATCACTGTAAAGCTTTTCAATGCTTAACATACACTGAGCCAGTGCGGAAAACTGACTGGCTGTAAGATCGAGTTTTATTTTATCATTCATGTCGTTCGCTTGTATGCAAGGCAAAGATATTCTATCCTGTTGAGTTTTAAAAATTTATAATGATTCTAAACATAGAGTGTAACTTGCAGTAAATCAATATGTAAACACATTTTTAGATGCATAAAACAATTTGAAAGTGTTTATAATAATCTAATTATCAGTTAGTTATGCATAGTAAAATAGCTTGATTAAAAGTACTTTCTTCTTAAATTTGTTCATATTTTTGCCCCATCAATAAAGGGTTTTGAATATAAACCTCACTAAAACTTTGAAATGTGAACGAAGTATTGATTTATGCAGTTGGTTCCCTAGGTGCTATAGGTATTGTTGCCGCCATTATTTTATATTTTGTCGCGCAAAAATTTAAAGTCTATGAAGATCCTAGAATTGATGAAGTAGAAGAAGTGCTACCAAGTGCAAACTGTGGTGGTTGTGGATATGCAGGTTGTCGTGCTTTTGCCGAAGGATTGGTAAAGGCAGGTAATATGGAAGGATTTAATTGTCCCGTTGGTGGTGCCGATGTGATGCAACAAGTGGCCGGAATATTGGGTTTGGTAGCTGATGTTACAGAGCCTATGATTGCGGTAATTCGTTGCAATGGTTCTTTTGCAAACTCACCAAAAAAAGTGCAGTATGATGGAATTTCGACCTGTGCTTCAGCAAGTGTCTTATATGCTGGTGATGGTGGTTGTTCTTTTGGTTGTTTAGGTGAAGGCGATTGTGTTGCTGCCTGCGACTTCGATGCCATTCATATGAATCCTGAAACTGGCCTTCCGGAAGTGAATAATAAATGTATTGCTTGTGGTGCTTGTGTAGAAGCTTGTCCTCGCGATATAATCGAGCTAAGGAATGTAGGCAAAAAAGAGCGTCGGATCTTTGTTTCTTGTGTAAACGAAGAAAAAGGAGCTCCTGCTAAGAAAAATTGTGCAGTAGCTTGTATTGGATGTTCCAAATGTTTTAATGTTTGCCCTTTCGATGCTATCGAAATGAAAAACAACCGTGCCTATATCGATTATGAAAAGTGTAAACTTTGTCGGAAATGTGTGGATGTGTGTCCTACCAATGCTATACATGAAATTAATTTTCCGGTAAGGAAATTGATTGTCAAAGAGGAAAAGGAAAAGGCAAAAAAAGATACTTCCGCGGCTGAGGCTAAGGAAGCAGTTAGCACAAAAACTGTTGTATCTAAGAATACAAACGAAGTAAATAAAACTGAAGAGTCATAATATATTCTCTTAAACAAAACTAAAGGGAAAACCTATGCAAACCTTTAAATTAGGAGGTGTTCACCCACCTGAAAATAAATTATCCGCTGAATCAGTTATTGAAACACTAGCTATTCCAAAACAAGTTATTGTTCCTGTTGGTCAGCAACTTGGCGCTCCAGCAACTCCTGTTGTAAATCGTGGAGATGAGGTAAAAGTTGGTCAGCTCATTGCAAAAGCAAGCGGTTTTATCTCGGCAAATATTCACTCTCCGGTTTCCGGCAAAGTGTTTAAAATAGATAATGTATATGATGCCAGTGGTTTTCGCCGACCATCTATCATTATCAACGTGGAAGGGGATGAGTGGTTAGATACTATCGACCGTTCAGACGATATAGATGCTGAGATTAAACTTAATCAAAAAGAAATCGTTAATAAATTAAACGAGATGGGAATTGTAGGCCTAGGTGGTGCTACTTTTCCTTCTTATGTTAAATTGATGATACCTGATGGTAAGAAAGTCGATTACTTAATTATTAATGGTGTTGAATGTGAGCCCTATCTTACTTCCGATCATCGATTGATGATGGAAAAAGGAGAGGAGATGCTTATTGGAGCTACCATTCTTATGAAAGGTTTGAATACCGATAAGGCAATGGTAGGGATTGAGAATAATAAACCCGATGCTATTGAACATCTAAAAAAATTAGCAACTAAGTACAAAGGGATTAGCATTCACCCTCTCAAAGTGAAGTATCCACAAGGTGGTGAAAAGCAATTGATAAAAGCATTAACAGGCAGAGAAGTTCCTTCAGGAAAATTGCCTTTGGAAGTAGGTTGTGTTGTAAATAATGTGGGTACCGCCTTTGCAGTTTACGAGGCTGTTCAAAAGAACAAACCTTTGTTCGAAAGAGTGGTTACGGTTACAGGAAAATCAATTAAGAAACCATCCAATTTTATGGTTCGAGTTGGAACTCCTGTAAAAGATCTTATTGAAGCAGCTAATGGTTTGCCAGAAGATACAGGAAAAATAATTAGTGGTGGCCCAATGATGGGGAAAGCTGTTTTAAATGCTGGTATTCCTGTTGTAAAAGGGACTTCTGGTATTTTATTAATGCCTGAAAATGAAGCCAAACGTGCAGAGCCTAATACCTGTATTCGCTGTGGTAAATGTGTAAGTGTTTGTCCAATGGGCTTAGAACCTTTCTTGATATCAAAATCAGCTAAGCTTGCCAAGTTTGATGTTGTAGAAAAAGAAATGGTAATGGATTGTATCGAATGTGGCTCGTGTTCTTACACTTGTCCATCAAATATACCATTACTCGATTATATCCGCTTAGGAAAAAATAAAGTGGGTCAGATAATTAGAAACAGAAATCAGAAATAAGATACCTATGAGTTTATTATCTATTTCGGCATCTCCGCACGTTCACGGAGATAATTCAGTAAAAAAGATTATGTGGGGAGTAGTGATTGCCATGGTTCCAGCCATGCTTGTCTCTATTTACTATTTTGGTCTCGATGCTGTTAGAGTTACATTGATTGCCGTTGCGGCATCTCTATTTTTTGAATGGCTTTTCCAAAAAATCCTTATCAAAGGACCCGATACCTATATGGATGGCTCTGCTGTAATTACAGGAGTGTTGCTTGCCTTTAACGTCCCTTCTAATCTTCCTTGGTGGATTATTGTTATTGGTGCTTTAGTTGCAATAGGAATGGGCAAAATGTCTTTTGGAGGATTAGGAAAGAATGTTTTTAATCCGGCTTTAGTTGGTCGTGTATTTCTATTAGTTTCTTTTCCGGTTCAAATGACTTCCTGGCCAAAAGCTAGTCCTATTACCGATGGAATAGCCGATGCAATTACAGGACCTACTCCTTTAGGAATTGTTAAAGAAGGTTTGGATGCTGGTTTAACTATTGAGCAAGTTATGGCTCAAGTGCCTAGCTTTATGCAGCAATTTATTGGTGGAGTTGGCGGATCCCTTGGAGAGGTTTCAGCTTTAGCTCTTCTTTTAGGCGGCTTCTATATGCTTTGGAAAAAAATTATTACCTGGGAAATCCCAGTGAGTATTTTATTAACCGTATTGGTTTTCTCTGGCATATTTTGGTTGATTGATCCAACACATTATGTTAATCCTCTTTTTCACTTACTAACGGGAGGTATGATGCTCGGTGCTATATTTATGGCTACCGATATGGTTTCATCACCAATGTCTAGAAATGGACAACTTGTATTTGGTGTTGGAATTGGGTTGATAACAGTAGTCATTCGTATGTGGGGAGCATATCCCGAAGGAATGTCATTTGCCATTTTATTAATGAATGGTGTGACTCCCTTGTTGAATAATGCTTTTAAACCAAAAAGATTTGGGAGGAATTAATTATGGCAGCTAAAACAGAATCTACATTTATAAATATGGTGCTCACTCTTTTTGTGGTGACAGCTGTGGCAGGTTTGGCTTTGGGAAGTGTCTATAATTTCACCAAAGAGCCTATCGAAATAGCAAAACAAAAGAAATTAACGAAAGCGATCACGGCCGTTCTTCCTGCATTTGATTCGATTGAAGAAAAAATGGTACAAGAAGCCAACGGTACCGAATCCTTGGCGTTTTATGTTGCAACAAAAGATAGCCTATTAATTGGAACAGCTGTCAGTACTTATACTATGAAAGGCTTCTCAGGTTTAATACAGCTTATGGTTGGATTTCTTCCCGATGGAAGTATTCATAATATTTCTGTAATAGAGCACAAAGAAACTCCAGGCTTGGGAACAAAAATGAAAGATGCCAAGTTTAAGGATCAGTTTATAGGTAAAAATCCTGCAAACTTTAATTTGAAAGTCACAAAAGATAAAGGCGAAGTGGATGCCATTACTGCAGCTACTATTAGTTCACGCGCATTTAGCGATGCAGTTCAACGCGCTTACGATACCTTTGAAAAAAATAAAGGAGGAAACGAATAATGAGTCAGATGAAAAATTTTACCAAAGGATTTATTAAAGAAAATCCGGTATTTGTCCTGCTTTTAGGTCTGTGTCCAACATTGGGTGTGACAACTTCAGCCTTTAATGGTTTGGGAATGGGTTTAGCCACCACGTTTGTACTGATAGGATCAAATGTAGTGGTATCACTAATTAAAAATTTTATTCCGGATAAAGTCAGGATTCCTGCTTTTATCGTCATTATTGCATCTTTTGTTACCATCGTTGAGTTAGTAATGCAAGCTTATGTTCCTGCCTTGTTTGAGCAATTGGGATTATTTATTCCTTTAATTGTTGTGAACTGTATCGTATTAGGTCGTGCCGAAGCTTTTGCCTCAAAAAATACAGTTGGAGCATCTGCTATAGATGGTTTAGGAATGGGGCTTGGATTTTCGTTTGCATTAACTCTTTTAGGAGGTGTACGTGAATTATTAGGAAGTGGTGCAATCTTTGATTTTAAATTTATGGAAGGTGATGGAATGTTACTGTTTATATTACCTCCAGGTGCATTTATCGCATTGGGTTATCTCATTGCCATTATCAACCGTATGAATAAAAAGAACGCTTAATTTTAAATTGTTTGAATTATGGATTATGCTATTATAATTATTGCCGCCATTTTTGTTAACAACATTGTCCTGGCTAAATTTCTGGGAGTTTGTCCTTTTATTGGTGTTTCCGGGAAAATTTCCACTTCTGTAGGAATGGGTGGTGCCGTATTGTTTGTTATGACACTGGCAACCGTGGTTACTTGGTTAATACAGAATTACATTTTGGTTCCTTTTAATATTACTTTTTTACAAACCATTACTTTTATTCTGGTTATCGCCGCTTTGGTGCAAATGGTTGAGATTATGCTAAAAAAATTGAG
>Ga0307991_1002116_pt1 | contig 13559 bp, 14 predicted proteins | sample EllFjometagen131_FD_203146 | JGI IMG/M metagenome (GOLD analysis project Ga0307991, IMG submission 203146) | Marine microbial communities from Ellis Fjord, Antarctic Ocean - #131 | ecosystem: Environmental > Aquatic > Marine > Unclassified | place: Southern Ocean | collected 2014-10-08
GTGTGAACAGCGGGCCCGGATCGTTTACTGGCCTAAGGATCGGATTGGCAACGGCAAAGGGTATATGCCAAGCGGCGAAGATCCCCCTCGTTGGGATCGACGGGTGGCAGATGTTTCGCGAGCGAGCCGTATCCGATGGCCACGCACGTATGTGCGTTGTGATCGAGAACCGGCGCGACCTGTACTATGTGCAGTGGTTTGTCGGCAAGACTCCCCTGCATGAGGCAGGAGTGCTAACCGGAGACAAAGTTGTAGAGAGGATCTGTGCAGAGAAGAGGCCGGTGCGCGTGGTCGGAAGTGGTGTCGCTAGGTTGCGTGAGCGTCTGACGGGGTGCTGTGTGGCAGAATATTGCCTTGCTGACTGTGCTACAGGTGAGCTGAACCAGCAATCTCCAGCGTTCATCGCGCGCCTCGGAGCACGGAGGTTCTCGCAGGATCAGCTCTACGATCTTGAGCCGGTGTACGTTGAGCCTGTATTGGCGAGGATGAACAAGAAATCTTAGAAGAGGTGAGTTTAATGTCTCAAGTCTGCGATATTTGTGGGAAGCGGCCATCGGCTGGAAACCAGGTAAGCCACTCCATGCGCCACACACGGCGTATGCGCATGCCAAACATCCAGCGCGTGCATGCCTTCGTTGATGGAAAGAAGGTCTGGATCAATGTATGCACCCGTTGCATCAAGTCGGGAAAGGTCAATAAGGTCGTCTGATGCGGTGCTGAGTGTTCTATCGTCCGCCAAGATGAGGGGTGAAGATGCTTCCCAAGGCTGGGTGATTCGATGTCATTTGAGATTGGAGAGACGGTTACTGGAAGGATTGTCAAGGTGACAGAGAGGGGGCTTGTTGTGTCCCTCTCCGATGAGAATATCGGTATTGTACCTACTTGCGCTTCATTATCGATCGAAACGATGATGGAGCGATTCTCTTCTGGTGCTCAGGTGTGCGTTCTAGTTGGCGTACAAGGCGAAGATGGCAACTACGCCTTATCCATACAACAGAAGCCTATGGATGCCGATGTAGCCGAATTCGACCAGGAGTTTGCACGCCTGAATCACGAACTAACCAACTACTCTTCCCGCACCACACCCACGGGCTCTACTGTGGAGTCCCCATCAATCGAAGAGAAGATAGAGGAGTGGATTGCCAAGGCTGAGAAAGGCCTTGCACGCTTGCACAAGAGCCGCGGCAAGCGGCTTAGCGAGGAGTTCTACAACAACAAGCAATAGAATGGAGGTCACCGTGCCAAGAGGGATGGTTGTGATCGACAAGGAGCGCTGCAAGGGATGCGGGTTGTGTATAGCTGTATGCCCACATCAGGTGCTTGCCTATTCAGGGGAACTCAATCATAGTGGGTACAACGTAGTCCACATAAAACAGCCAGATGCGTGCGTGGGCTGTGCCTTCTGCGCCATGACGTGTCCCGATGTCGCGATTGAGGTGTACCGAGAGAAGGTCTCCGCTTGAAGGGCTGCTGCCTAAGGTTACTGTCTACAGGTTGTGCTAGGAGGAGATGATGGGAGAGAAGGTGTTGATGAGAGGGAACGAGGTGATCGCCGAGGCGGCGATACGCGCCGGTTGCCAGTGCTATTTCGCTTACCCGATCACCCCGCAAGCCGAGCTTCTGGAGCACATGGCGGAGCACATGCCCCGACTTGGGCGCACGTTCGTTCAGGCGGAGAGTGAGTTGGCGGCAATTAGCATGGTCTATGGTGCCGCTTCAGTCGGAGTGCGAACGATGACTTCTTCCTCTTCGCCAGGGATCAGCTTGAAGCAGGAAGGGATCTCGTATCTTGCCGGATCGAGCCTCCCCGCGGTGATCGTCAATGTCATGCGTGGAGGCCCAGGGCTGGGTGATATTGCTCCATCGCAGTGTGATTACTTTCAGGCGACAAAAGGGGGAGGGCACGGCGACTACCACATGATCGTCCTCGGTCCATCCACTGTTCCCGAGGCGGGAACGCTGACGATGCTTGCCTTCGATCTTGCCGATAAGTACCGGACGCCGGTGATGATCCTCGCCGATGGAATGCTCGGGCAGATGATGGAGCCGGTGGAGCTTCCTGAGCCAATCGACATCGCATCCTTGCCGAAAAAAGACTGGGCAACCACCGGAGCCAAGGGACGCGATCCGAATATTATCCTCAGCTTCGATCTCGATCCGGAGGTTCTCAAGCAGATGAACCTCGATTTGCAGCGCCGCTACCGCGAGATCGAGAAGAGCGAGGTGCGCTACGAAGAGGTACAAACCGAGGATGCTGACATCGTGATTGCCGCCTACGGCACGACTGCGCGCATTGCTAAGACGGTCATGCGCATGGCAAGAGCGGAGGGAATCAAGCTTGGTCTGTTCCGCCCAATCACCCTGTGGCCATTCCCGTACGAGCCGCTGAAAAAGCTCTCCGATCGTGTGCAGACCATCCTCACGGTAGAGATGAGCGCCGGTCAGATGTGGGAGGATGTGCGCTTGGCTGTGGCCGAACGCGCCGATACCCCGTTTTACGGGGAGATGGGCGGTGTTGTTCCCACACCGCGTGGAATCCTAAGCGAGGTGAAGAAGTATGCCCACTGACTTGGATAACATGGTTAAGGTATTCTCCCGGCCCAAGAGCCTTACCGATGCCCGTTCGACTTATTGCCCCGGTTGTCAACACGGAATCTTGACGCGCATCATTGGCCAGACCATTGATGAACTGAAGATCGCAGAACGGACCGTGATCATTGCCCCTGTCGGATGTTCAGTCTTTGCCTACCTATGGTATCGCTGCGACGCTGTGCAAGCGGCACACGGCCGTGCCAGCGCGGTTGCCACGGGTATCAAACGTGCTGATCCGAACTTGGTTGTCCTCTCCTACCAGGGGGATGGAGATTTTGCGAGCATCGGAACGGCCGAATCGATTCACGCCGCGAATCGCGGAGAGAACATCACTGTCATCTTCGTCAACAATCAGGTATACGGAATGACCGGCGGTGAGATGGCCCCGACTTCTCTTATTGGGCAGAAGACGACGACCACGCCGGATGGCCGCGATGCGGCGCTCTTCGGTTATCCGATCCGGTTTTCCGAGATGATCGCACAGCTCGACGCGCCGGTGTATGTGACCAGGCAGGCGTTGTACGACACGAAGCGGATCATGGACGCTACCAAAGCGATCAAGAAGGCGTTCACAAACCAAGTGGAGGGGAAGGGCTACTCACTCGTGGAGGTCCTCGCCACTTGCCCGACAAACTGGCACATGAAACCGGTCGAAGCGAGCAAGCACGTCGCTGATGTAGTCACCAAGGTTTATCCCCTTGGCGATCTGGTAGACAGGGGGTAGGAAATGGAACAGTCAGTTATTATTTCAGGATTTGGTGGGCAAGGAGTGATCTTGGCAGGGAAGATCCTTGCTCAGGCAGCGATGAATCATGGGCTCGAGGTAACATGGCTCCCATCGTACGGTCCGGAGATGCGTGGTGGAACCGCCAACTGTACTGTCGTCTTGGGAGACGAGACTGTTGGCTCGCCGATTGTCGACGAACCGACCGCCCTCATTGCGATGAACCTTCCTTCGCTCGACAAGTTCGAGCGCATGGTCGCGAGTGGGGGCACGATCATCGTCAACTCGTCACTGATCGATCGCGACGTCAACCGTGACGATGTCCGCGTAGCCAAATTACCACTGAACGACTTGGGAACAAAGGCGGGCAGCATGCGTGCGATCAACATGGTCGCGTTGGGGGGATACCTCAAAGCGACAGGCGTCATACCACTCGATGTAGTGAAGGATACGATGGCGCAGATGCTGGAGAAGGCAGGAAAAGGAAAGTTCGTGTCGCTGAACGCAAAGGCGCTCGATGAAGGATACAACGCCGCACACTGACAATCGCCTTATCGAGAGACAAGAGGTGTTCGCGGGGAGGCTCATCAGCCTCGTCGTCGATCATGTGTGTCTCTCAACCGGAGTCGAGGTAACGCGAGAGGTTGTCCTTCATCCAGATGTTGTGGCGATACTCCCCGTTCTCCCCGATGAGCGTCTTCTTCTGGTCAAGCAGTATCGCCACCCAGTGGAGGATTATCTGTGGGAGATTCCAGCGGGACTGATCGACGCCGGTGAGTCGCCGCTCGTGGCCGCAAAGAGAGAACTGCGCGAGGAAACAGGATATGAAGCGAAGGAGTGGGAGGAGAGGGTCTCCTTCTTCATTTCCCCCGGATTCACCAATGAGAAGATGACGCTATACGAGTCACGGGGCCTGGTCAAGGTGAGCGTTGCGGACCCAAATGAGATCGACAGCGCCCGTGCCTTTGCATTGTCTGAGCTAACTCTACTCATCGAAAACGCGACAATTCGCGACGCGAAGACGATCCTGGCAATTCTCAACTGGCAAGTTACCAGAAGTTGATCCTCCATAGGCAGTACACGTAAGCTTGCCTGCACAACTGGTGGAAGCCGACAAAACCCGCTATGCTAAGTGCTATGAGAGATAATCCCTTAAGCACAAAACTCGCCAAGCCATGGAAGCGGTCACGGTTCTTCCGCTTTGGACTGGACGGGAACGGCGAATATCACTTCACTTCTAGCTCGATGCCCAAGAACGTCCACTTGCTTGGAAACGGGAAAATCGGAGGGAAAGCACGCGGGTTGCTGTTCGTCATCGATCATCTGGCCAAGGGCGGCACGCTCACGGCTCATGACGACCTTCTTCGATTTCCAGACTCTCTGATCGTAAGGACGGACGTATTTGATGCGTTCATGGACGTAAACAACCTGAATGAGGCTGTTCTTGCCAGATGCAATCAACAGCTTGATCCGGATGAGTTGCAAGAGCGCATCGTATCCTCCCCACTTCCTGTGACAACTCGTGACGCGCTGGCACGATTCCTGACTGATGAGCATCGCCCGCTTGTCGTCCGCTCCTCATCTCTTATGGAGGATAACCCGAAGCATTCCTTCGCTGGGATTTATCTGTCGGAATTCCTGGCCAACACAGGCAGCGTCGACGAGCGCTTGGAAGCGCTGCTTGCTTCGATCAAACGCGTGTATGCGTCGACCTTTGGGCAGAATGCACGTGCATACCGGAAGCGGCACGCCCTTCCCTGGCGCGAAGAGAAGATGGCAATCCTGATTCAGAACATGATCGGGAAGTACTATCCACAGGACCTGTTTTACCCACTGATCGGTGGAGTTGGTTTCTCTCTCAATTTCTACCCTTGGAGTGACCGTCTGCGCTCGGAAGACGGTGTTGTTCGCCTCGTCGTTGGCGTGGGGACACGCGCGGTGGGACGCGAGTATGCCCGCGTATTCTCGCCCAAGCTTCCAGGCTTGCGGCCGGAGGGCTCAGACGAGCAGGCGATTATCCAGTACTCGCAGGAGACGGTCGATGTCCTCGATATGAAGAAGAAGTGCCTTAGCAAGACACGTCTTCCCTTATTGCACAATTCACTCTTGCGCGAGGTCTGCTCCGTTGTCGATGCAGATGGTGTATTGAGCGAGCCGGTTTCCGCCCTTCCTCCAGTTGGGAGGTACATCGCGTCATTCGAGCGATTTATCGGCAAGAACAACGTCATGCCGTTCACTCCCCTGTTGCGCCAGCTCCTTGCTGGGCTGCAAGGGTTGTTCGAGCGTCCGATCGATATCGAATTTGCGGTCAATTTTTCCACACCGGAAGAGGATGCTTCTCCACTGTTCTACCTTCTGCAAGCACGTCCACTTGGAGGCAGGTCGCAGCATCGTGTGATCCGGCTTCCTAGTGCGCCCCCACAGGAGACACTCCTAAGTAACCAGCGTGTGTTGGGAAACGGGGTGCGAAGGAGGATTCATGACCTGATCTTCGTCGATCCAGCCACATACCGCTGGGAGAAAGCGCACGGGATTGCACGCCAGGTGGGGAAGATCGATGAGGAATTGAGTGGTAAGGAGTACATCCTGATCGGACCTGGACGATGGGGGACATCGAATCCGCAGCTCGGTGTGCCCGTTGAATACGGAGAGATTGCCGGTGCGTCCGTGATCGTAGAGATGGCGACAGAATCATTCTCCCCCGAGCTTTCCTACGGAACGCACTTCTACGCCGACATGGTGGCCAGCCGCGTCCTCTACCTCCCGTTTAACGCCAGTCAAGGCGACTACTTCAACCAGGAATTGCTCAATCAGCAGGGTGTGGTATCCGCCGATGCCTTTGTCAAACACGTTCACTTCCGGAAGGGTTTGGATGTCTACGTAGACGGAAAGGGAAAGCGAAGTTTGATCTGTATTTCTCAGGGCAAGCGTGGTGTGCAAATTAATGGCAGATGATGCAAGCTGTCTTTTCTTTGAATGGCAATTTGTGGTACTATTGGGCGAAGGTTTAGTCCTGCGGGATGTATCCCTTGAGGAATGAGGTAGCATAAGGAGGGTCAATGGCGGAAGTAGGGCTTAGCAAGGTGATGAAGAAGTTTGGTGATTTTATTGCGGTGAAGGAGATCGACCTGCAGGTAGAGGACGGAGCGTTCACGGTACTGGTTGGTCCATCGGGATGTGGAAAGACGACAACGCTGAGGATGATCGCCGGGTTAGAAGAGGTGACATCGGGTGAAGTAAGCATTGGTGAGCGGGTAGTAAACCGCGTTCCTCCCAAAGACCGGGATATTGCGATGGTGTTTCAGAACTACGCGTTGTACCCGCACATGGACGTATACAACAACATGGCATTCGGTCTGAAGCTGCGCAAGATCCCGAAGAAAGAGATTGAGGAGAGGGTAAATTCTGCTGCCTCGCTTCTTGGCATTGAGGCGAAGCTAAAGAGCAAGCCACGTGAGTTATCTGGTGGACAGCGGCAGCGGGTGGCGGTCGGAAGAGCGATTGTGCGTGATCCGAAGGTATTCCTGTTTGACGAGCCGTTATCTAACCTGGACGCGAAGCTACGGGTACAGATGCGTACCGAGCTTGAGCAGCTACACCACAAGCTGCAAACGACGACGGTCTACGTGACGCACGACCAGGTAGAGGCGATGACGCTGGGCAGCAAGATTGCCGTAATGCGTGATGGAGTGATCCATCAATATGACTCGCCACAGGAGACCTATGACCATCCCTCAAACCAGTTTGTTGCTGGGTTCATCGGTAGTCCGGCGATGAACTTCCTGTCTGCGCAAGCAACAGAGGCTGGAGGAGTGATCGCGCTCACCGGGAATGGGTTCACCATCAAGCTTCCGACGAATGGGAGGATTGACAGTGTTCCCGAGCGAGTAATTGTGGGCATCCGTCCCGAGGACCTCACTGCTACGCTCACGGAGGGAGAGAACATCATCGAGATGACGGTGAAGGTGACGGAACCTTTGGGTAACGAGCTGCTTGTGTACGCCGACTGCGGTGGCGAGCAGGTCGTAGCGAATCTCGATCCGCATCAACACGTTGCGATCGACTCCACAATCAAGCTGTCTCCCAATCTTAGTGCCATCCACCTGTTCGATGCAGAGACGGAGAAGACTCTGCTGTAGGTACTCGTAAGATTAATGGACTGGCTACCCGTTCAGCCGTCGTCCCACATCGCGAGTTACGATAAGCTTAGCGTTTGTTCCCGGCAGGTTCCACGCTAGAACCTGCCCGATCTTGACCGGCGCTTGTACCGAGAGCGTGCGTATGTAGTTCATGATCTCGTCAATAAGCCGCTTGGGAACCGCATGATCCGTCTTCACCGAAACGAGGGGGAGTTCTCCACCGATCACCCGCACGCTCGTTGGGAGGACACGCATCGGATCGATGGCCTCTTGCTTGGCGTACGCTTCCCCGCGTGGGCACCGGTTTCCAGTAACACGCGTCACCACACCGTCTTCTATCTCTGCCGTGATCTCGCATCCAATTGGGCAGGAGACGCATATCAGCTTCTTCTCCATCAGACCTCGATCACCTCGATGCGCACTTCTTTCTGTCCTGTGAGCCTTGCCAGCTCTTCCTGTGATATGCGAACCTCGATCATCTCGCTTGGGCGAACCACCGGCAGCTTGCGTGAAATCACATTTTTTGAGATGGCATCTCCTATGCGTAGCGTCGCCTGTTGCATAGCGTGGGAGGCACGCAAGTAGATTTTCGTCGCCCCCTCGCCACCGACAAGCGATGTAGGAACAAGGTGGAGCACACCCGCGCCACGGATAAGGCGAGTCGATCTCTGAGACTTAAGCTTCCCCTGCGCAAATAGCGCCGCTGATCTTCCGGCGATCTCTCCTACGGCGGCTACGGAATCGACAAGGTCAAACACCGCGATGTTGTTCCCTGCAGCGAAGAGCCACGGGACCTCTGTCTGCATGAGAGAGTTCACCCGAGGGCCACGATTCACTGGATCGATGGGCACGAAAGGCATTATCAGCTCATTCTCTGGGATCAATCCGATCGAGAGGATCAGCGTATCGACCGCGAAGTATTCTTCGGTTCCGGGAATCGGGCGGCGGGATTCATCCACGCGTGCGATGGTCACGCCTGTGAGCCGTTCCCGTCCCTGCACTCCCACGATACTGTGACTCAGCAGGAGAGGTATATCGTAGTCCTCCAGGCACTGCACCACGTTCCTCATCAAGCCGCCGGGAACCGGCTGCAGCTCGACAACAGCAGCGACCTCCATGCCTTCCAGGTGCAGCCTGCGCGCCATGATCAGCCCTATATCACCAGAGCCGAGGACTAGTGCTCGCTTACCGGGGAGATATCCATGGACATTCACAAACCTCTGTGCCAGGCCTGCGGTGTAGATGCCTGCCGGGCGCGGCCCAGGTGCCATCAGCGCTCCGTAGGGGCGCTCGCGCGCTCCGCTTGCCCACACGAGGGATCGAGCGGAAATCCTCATCCTCCCTGCCTCGGAAAGCGTATCAATAATCCGGTTTTCATGGTCTATGTTAAGGACAGAGCATCCTGAGATGACCTGCGCATCCGTGTTTGAGAGTTCCATCAGAAGCCGATATCCAAACTCCGGTCCAGCGAGTTCCTCGTGATACCGGTGGAGCCCAAAACCAGTATGGATGCACTGGTTAAGCACCCCTCCTACCTCGTTATCCCGCTCCAGGAGGAGCGTCTTCGCGCCGGCGTTGGAGGCCGCCGCTGCCGCCGCCATTCCCGCGGCGCCCGCGCCGATCACGAGTACGTCGGTCTTTCTTGTAATCATTCTCGGACCACTCCGTCAAGGATCACGCTTTTCCCACCACGCAAGGTGACATCGCCTGGAGGAAGGCCGAGTTCGCGTGAGAGGATGATGAGGATCTTGTCGGTGCAGAACCCGCCCTGACAGCGCCCAAAACCCGCATGGGTGTGGAACTTTACGCCATCCAAGGTGTGCGCACCACGGCGGATTGCCTCGACTATTTCCCCCTCTGTCACGTGGTTGCACTGGCAGATCACGTGGCCGTAACGCGGATCACTCTCGATCAGTGCGTCTGCTTCCTGCTCCGGCAGATCCAGGAGACTCCTGATGGCGTGGCGAATCGGGTCGAAGTAGCGTTTCTCTTTGAGACCAAGGTCTCGGGCTATCACTGCATGAACAAGGTGTCGAGCGATGGCCGGAGCGGCTGTCAATCCAGGTGAGCGCATACCCGCCGCTTGGAAGAAGCCGTCGATCGCGGTCTTACCGACTACGAATTGCTTGTCCGGTGTCTCCGGGCGCAGCCCTGCGAACGTCTTCACGACGAGCGAGAGGTCAAGATCGGGCACGAGCCGCTTTGCTCCATCGATCGCTTCTTGTATGCCATGACTAGTCGTTTCGGTTGCATCCTTTGCTCCAGGATTGAGGTCCTCCGCCGTTGGCCCGAGCAGAATGCCCCCGTCGACCGTAGGAACGACAAGCGTCCCTTTAGATATCGTATTTGGTGTAGGAAAGATGACCGATGAGACAAGTGGCCCAATCGTCTTGTCGAGGAGAGCGTACTCCCCACGGCGCGGAATGAGGACGGGCTCTGAGAGTCCGACCATCTCGGCAATGCGGTCTGAGAACAGTCCGGCGGCATTCACCGCTGCATCTACTTCGTATTCTCCCTTATAGGTGACTACTCGCCTCACATGAGAATCGACGACACCGATCGACACGACCTCTTCATCTACATGGAGATCCAAGGCGTTGTGCATGGCGTTCTCGACCGCAGCCGTGGCCAGGCCCCACGGTTCTGTGATCCCCACGCTCGGTGACCATAGACCAAGGAGAATCTTCGGGTTAAGGTGTGGCTCACGCGCAAGGACCGTCTCCCTGTTATGTACCTCAAGGCCAGGTACTCCGTTCTGTAATCCCTGCTCGTAGAGCTCTTGAAGAGCGGGGATCTCATCATCGCTAAGAGCAACAACGTACGCTCCAATGCGCTTAAAGGGGACATCCAGATCGCGTGAGAGCGCTTCGTACAGCTTGTTCCCCTCAACGCAGAAGGAGGCACGCTTGGTTCCGGGTGTCTCGTGAAAGCATCCGTGAACGATGGCAGAATTGGCCTTTGTGACTCCCCAACCTACTTCTGGTTCCTTCTCGAACAGGAGGACGTCGGCGTTGTAGCGCGTCAGCTCACGTGCGATGAGCGATCCGACAATCCCTGCTCCAATAACGGCAATTCTCATGTCTCCCAGCCCTTTGCTCGTCCGACAGCTCTCTCCCAGCCTGCCAGTAGGCTCTCCCTCTCGCTTGTCTCGATCTTCGGATCAAACCGATCTCCCACGCGAGCGAGTGCTATTAGCTCATCACGGCCGCTCCAGAAGCCACTTCTCAAGCCAGCAGCAAAGGCCGCTCCACGAGCCGTCATCTCTAGGTGCTTCGGGCGGATGACCGGTATATCGAGGATGTCGCTTTGAAACTGGCACAGAAAGTCGTTTCTCGCTGCGCCACCATCTACATGCAGCATGTCAAGGCGAGATCCAAGGTCCTCCTGCATTGCCCATACGACAGCGTTAGTCTGGTAGGCAATGGCCTCAAGCGTAGCGCGAACGATCTGTTCGCGACTTGTCCCGCGAGTGATCCCAACGATCGTTCCCCGAGCGCTGGGATCCCAGTACGGCGCGCCGAGTCCGGTAAGCGCAGGGACAAAATAGACACCTTTGGTTGACCGCGCGTTCCTTGCCATCTGGTCTGACTCCGATGCATCCTCGATGATCCCCAAACCGTCACGCAGCCACTGGATGGCAGCACCAGCCGAAAATACTGATCCCTCCAGGCCGTAAGAGACCTCCAGATCTGTGCTGTAAAAGACTGTTGTCAATAGGCGATTGGCGCTCTCCACCAGCTCGTCTCCCGTGTTCGCAAGGAGGAACGCACCCGTGCCCCATGTCACCTTGGTCGAACCACGAGCAAAGCCAGCGTGGCCAAACAGTGCGGCTTGTTGATCGCCGAGAACCGCGGCGATCGGTATCGATTGTCCAAAGAACTCTGGCTTGATATCTGCAAACTGCGATAAGCTCGCCTGCGTGTGGCCAAGACATGCACCCGGAATCTGGAAAAGCCTTCCGAGATCATCATCCCAAGACAACGTGTGAATGTTGAACAGTAACGTACGCGAGGCATTACTCGTATCGGTCACGTGCTTGCCGGTCAGCTTCCACATGAGCCATGTATCGGGAGTACCGAATAGGATGTCACCCTGCTCGGCACGCGTGCGCGCATCTGGTACATGCTCCAAGATCCAGGAGAGCTTGGTCGCAGAGAAATACGGATCGAGAGGTAGCCCTGTCCTCTTTTGGACGTCGTCCTCCACACCCATTTCGCGAAGGCGTTCGCAGTCTGCCGCGGTGCGCCGATCCTGCCAGACGATCGCCGGATAAATCGGCTCTCCGGTCTTTCGATCCCAGACGATCGCTGTCTCCCGCTGGTTGGTGATCCCGAAGGCGACAATGTCAGCGGCGTCAATTCCAGTCTTGGCAACGGCTTCCCGAACCACGGCGAGTGTAGCCTGAAACATCTCCTGAGGATCCTGCTCGACCCACCCCGGATGCGGGTATGACAGCGAAAGTTGACGATAGGCTGCTGATACAGGCTCCCCGGAGGGATCGAAGATGACACAGCGCACCCCAGTCGTCCCAAGGTCAATCGCGCCAACGTATTTCGTGACCACTGCGCTCCCTATTCTTTTATTGCGATACCTTGCTGTTTCTTTCGAAACAATAGTACGCAAGCGCTCCTTGTGAGTCAATAGGGGGTGCGGTCTCACTCAGAATGGGAAATTGTAGCTATCTAGTCCAAGATCCTCTTGCATGATGAGTAGGTTCTTCTGGAGATTAGGGTTGATCGGGATGCCCTGAGTGCGGATCTCCTTCTCTTTCATCCACTCCTTTTCCCCCGCAGTGTAGATGCGTTCCTCTCCAGGGGCCTTGGTGGAATTTCGTAGCCCACGCAGGATGTCGCCTGTGGTCTTCTTGAACTGATCCAGCGGGACGAAGTGTTCGATGTCGATTGCCATAAAGAAGTGCCCGAGGTGGTGCGGACGTGGGCTGCCGTCGGGATTGAATCCGCTCAGAGCGCTGAGGAACATCCCTCCTTGCAGCGATGCGGAAAGAATCTCCACCATCGTCGCCAGGTCATATCCCTTCTGACCGCCCATCGTCTCTCCGATGCCGCCAAGCGGAACGAAGGCGTTCTCCTTCTTCTTGAGGCCGGCAAGGATCGCTTTGGTGTCGGTCGCGGTCTTCCCCTGACGGTCGATCACCCAGCCGGCTGGGGTCGGCTTCTCCGCCCGATCGAGGACCTCGATCTTCCCGCGTTGAGTGATTGAGGTGGCTGCGTCGTACAGGAAAGGGAACTCCTCGTCGCTGGGGGCACCGAAAGCAATTGGGTTCGTTCCTAGCAACGGATCGACTCCAAATGTTGGCGCCATCGATGGGCGAGCGTTAGTAAACGCCATCCCAATCATCCCCTCCGCAGCCGCCATCAGTGGGTAGTATCCATCGATCCCGAAGTGCGTTGATTCACGTACCGCCGCCGATCCCATTCCGTATTTCCTTGCCTTGTCAATCACCATCTCCATCGCCCGCACGGAGATTACGTGTCCCATACCGTTGTGCCCATCGATCAACGCGGTCGTCTCCGTCTCCTTTACGATCTCAAACTTGGTGGTCGGGGAGAGAATCCCTTGTTTCACACGGTCGTAGTACATCTTCAAGCGCCCCACGCCGTGTGACTCGATTCCACGCAGGTCCGAGGTAATGAGGACCTCCGCACACGTCTTCGCTTCATCAGGTGGTACTCCGAGTGCCGTAAAGACGTCAATCGCGAAGCTTTGAATGGTCTCCACCGGTACTCGCACTATCTCATTCGCCATATATGCCTCCCCTAAGAATAATGCCTTAATTTAGCTTTGCATCGAGCTCGCCGAGGGTGGCGACACTCTCGATTACATAGTCCGGTTCTATCTTGGAACTACCTAGATTAATCCGTGAGGTGACGCCGCTCAGGGTGAGAATGCCAGTCAAGCCAGCGTCCCTTGCCATCCGCATGTCAGTCTCCAAACGATCTCCGACCATGGCACACTCGTCGCGGCGGACTCCGAGTCGATCGAGCGCAACAGAGACCATCTCCGGCGATGGCTTTCCCACCACCACCTCAACTTTCTTCCCGGTTGTCGCCTCGAGTGCGGCGATCACTCCGGCCGCATCGGGA
>Ga0307991_1002117_pt1 | contig 13555 bp, 14 predicted proteins | sample EllFjometagen131_FD_203146 | JGI IMG/M metagenome (GOLD analysis project Ga0307991, IMG submission 203146) | Marine microbial communities from Ellis Fjord, Antarctic Ocean - #131 | ecosystem: Environmental > Aquatic > Marine > Unclassified | place: Southern Ocean | collected 2014-10-08
TTATTTAAAGCAAAAAAGCAATTTTATTAAAAATTCAATAAAATCACATAACAACAACCCCCAAAAAACATCTTTTTCAAATTTATCGAGTAAATTAATGGGCATTAAAGTAATAAAACTAACATTTAATATACTTATTAGACTTAACACTATTTAAGTTAAAATAATTTTTAATACATATTCATTATACTAAACAAGCTGTTTTAAAAAAACTTTCTGCAATTATACTCTTTTTATTCAAATGTAGATTTCTCATTTTATACTTTATTATAAATCTAAATATTAATTATTGTTTTTTTTATACAAATTTGTAAAATTATACAAATGTTAAAAAAATAGCTAATATGCCTTAATAGGCCTTTCTAAGCACATATAAAAATATAATTATTATAATAATAACAAATTTAATTAGAACTAAAGTAGATTTTCCAAATTATTTTTTACTTTTAATCCATATTGTTTTGATGATATGGAATACTTTTTTGCCCTTTCCCTCATACTATTCAAAAAAGTGCAATTTTACTTTACTTTACTTGCAATTTTAATAATGGTATTCTAATCTTAACTTTTATGAACTATTTTAAGGATCAACTTATATGCTAGCCAAAGAAAGAAAAGACAACATACTAAGAAAATTAGATAAAAATTTAACAGTTTCTGTTAAAAAATTAGCTAAAGAACTAAAGGTTACAATGGAAACTATTAGAAATGATTTAGATTCCATTGCTGAGTCAAATCAAAAAATTATTAGAGTTCATGGTGGAGCCTATAAGATACAACCTGATGCAGGAACTCCTTATTATAAAGATTTTAATGATGCAAAATCAATTGAAGAAAATCAAGTAATTTCAAAACTTGCTGTCGATCAAATATGTAATGGAGATATAATAATGCTTGATTCAAGCATAAAAAGCCTCTTTATTGTAAAAGAACTAATACAAAGAAATATTAAAGCTACAATCATTACAAATTCTCTTCCAAGTGCCACCATTGTTGCTTCTGCAAAAGATTTGAACCTATTTTGTCTTGGTGGTAACTTAAATGTTCCAACATTTTCATTTAAAGGCAATTATACTCTACAGACGCTAAGAAACATGCACAGTGATAAAGCATTCTTAAGTCCCACCGCAATCTCTAAAGATTTTGGTATAAGCCATAAGGATGAATTTGAAGCACAAATTGCAAAAGCCATGATTGATAATTCAAACAAGGTATTCCTTGTCATGCAGGACTCCAAATTTGATAAGGCCACATTGACTAGAATTGGTGCAATTTCTGATATCGATACCATAATAAGTTACAAGCAGTTATCTGATAAATGGATAAAAGTTTTAAAACGCAATAAGGTTGATTCAATTTGCTCACAAATTTAACATAGCGGGCACTTGCTAATAATCTTCAATATTATTATATTTTCAATAGTTGAGGTATTTATAATTGAAAATTAATAATGATGAACTTGAAAAATGCTGTTTATTCTTTAAAGTGCTAGGTGATCCTACCAGATTTAAAATAATTGACACACTGCGTGATGGTGAAAAATATGTAAGTGAAATATGTAAATCCCTTGACATGAGTCCATCAGCTGTATCTCATCAACTTACAATGTTAAAGCAAGCAAAAGTTGTTAAATCAAGAAGAGATGGCAAGAATATTTATTATTCATTTGATGATGAACACGTTGTTGATGTTATAAATTTGGCACTCGAGCATTCAGCTCATAGCGACATAACAATTTAATAAAAACCATAGAACACAAATTATAATTATCACTTATGGTGTTTTTTATAAGGATATTTTCAACAGTTTAATCGAAGAAATTGATTAAATCTTATGAATATCAAAAACAATGGTAAAAAGATGACAACTCAATACAGATTTGTTAAAAGAATAACTATTCAACTGTAAATCAATTATAATGGTATTATTGATTTACTATATGCATGTAAATAAATACAAATTCAATTACTAGTAAAATTTACAAGAGAACTCAAAGAAAAATATTATTGACACAATACTAAAAAAAAGGTATTATTTAAATACATTTGAATAGATACTCAAATGTTATTAACAACATGCCCTATTTGGGATATATATTTTTAGCTTATATTTGAATATCTATTCAAATGTCTTAGGAGAACAAAGTGCCAAACAATTTAAAAAACAAAAGTAAGGATAACTGTAAGTCTTGTGCTGTTGATCAATTTCACAATCAAACATCAAATTTTGATGGTGCAAGAAAAGAACAACCTAAGCAAAAGAAATCTTTAAGCAATATAATCAAAATTAAGACTAGATTAATCATTAGCCTTTCCTTATTTGTAATTGGACTTGCACTATCATTTACAGGAAAATCAATGATCTCAGATATATTTTTTTACATCGCCTATATAATAATTGGATATTCAATTGTAATTGGTGCCTTTAAAAATTTATTTACAGGACACCTACTAGATGAAAAATTCTTAATGACAATTGCCTCCTTAGGTGCTTTTGGTGTAGGCCAAGTATCAGAAGGTGTTGCAGTAATGCTTTTCTACATGATTGGTGAAACCTTTAATGAATACGCAATGGATAGATCAAAAAGATCTATTGAAAAGCTCATGGAATTAAAGCCTGATGTAGCTCACATATTAAGAGATAACAACACAATTGATGTTGAACCCAATACAGTTAAAGTTGATGACATCATCATAATTAAAGCTGGCGAAAGAGTTCCTCTTGATTCCATTGTAATTGAAGGACAATCAACACTTAATACATCCGCTCTTACAGGAGAATCACTTCCTCTTGAGGCTGAAAAAGATGCTCTTATTTTAAGTGGATCCGTTAATGGATCTGGAATACTAAAAGCAAAAGTTGTTAAAAGCTTTGATGATTCAACCTTTTCAAGAATTTTAACGATGGTTGAAAACGCCAGCAGTAAAAAGGCCAAGAGTGAAGTATTTATCAGAAAGTTCTCACATTATTACACACCAATTGTTGTAATTTTAGCAGTACTTACTACAGTCATACCAACTTTTTTTCTTGGTTTATCGTTTGATACTTGGTTCTACAGATCTCTAATGTTCCTGGTAGTCTCATGTCCCTGTGCACTTGTATTATCTGTTCCACTTGCATTCTTTGGTGGAATTGGCGCAGCTGCTAAAAAGGGTATATTAATTAAGGGTGGTTCTTTTATTGAGCAACTAGCTAAGGTTGATACCTTTGTTTTTGATAAAACTGGTACCTTAACTGAAGGCAAATTTTCAATAACAAAAATAAAAACGTATGAATATAATGAAGATATTGCATTAAAATTTGCAGCATTTGCTGAGTCAAATTCAACTCATCCAATTGGTATTTCAATTGTTAATGAATACTTAAAAAGAAACAAACTGGATAAAGTAGATGGAATCAAGATGGATATAACAGAACAATTTGGTAAGGGAATTATTGCCAATATTGATGATGATAAGATTCTTGTTGGATCCTCTGATTTTTTAATCTCCAATGAAGTTACAATCAAAAGCAATAAGGATGAAGCATCAACTATTGTTCAACTAGCTATAAATAACATTCATGTTGCAACCTTTTATGTAGGTGATACTCTAAAGAGTGATAGCAAGGAAAGTTTAAAAGGTTTAAAAAAGCAAGGTGTGAAACGCCTTATTATGTTAAGTGGTGATAAACATAGCATTGCTGAAAAAATAGGTCTTGCAGCAGGGATTGATGAAGTAAAATCACAATTGCTACCTCAGGACAAGGTAGCTAATCTTGAAGAGATAATGAAAAATTCAAACATTACTGCATTTGTTGGTGATGGTATAAATGATGCACCCTCCATTGCAAGAGCCGATATAGGAATTGCAATGGGAGCCTTAGGTTCTGATGCTGCAATTGAAGCTAGCGATGTTGTAATAATAGGAGAAGAACTATCAGGACTCCCAGAGCTAATCAAACTTTCCAAAAAAACAATTCGAATTGCAAAGCAGAACATAGTATTTGCAATAGCTGTTAAGGTCTTAATAATGATTCTAGCATTGCTTGGAATTGGTACCATGTGGATTGCAGTATTTGGGGATGTAGGAGTTTCAGTTCTTGCAGTATTGAACTCTTTAAGAATGTTAAGAGATAAGTAAAAATTAGAGTTTCAATTGCTTTAAGAAATAGCCTTTCCTCTCCTTGAGGAAGGGCTATGTTTTATTCTATATTTTTTTATCTATTGCTTGACACTATTTTATCAACTAGGTAAAGTAAGCACATATTTTATTCAGTTATAAAAACTTCGGGGGAAATAATACTATGTCTTTAGCTAGTTTATTAGAATCATTAATGATTATCTGTTTTGGTCTTTCATGGCCTCTATCAATTCGTAGATCACTAACATCAAAATCAACAAAAGGTAAGAGCTTAATGTTCATGCTATTTATCCTACTTGGTTATTTCTGTGGCTTGGGTTCTAAGTTTCTTACAAATACTTACAACATGGCCTTCTGGTTCTACTTCCCAAATATAATTATGGTATCAACAGATATTATCCTATATTTCAGAAACAAAAGATATGAAACACAACAAGAGTCTGCAATCAACAAAACCAATTGCATTGCAAAATAAGAAACTGATTTATTGTTATAATAAAACTTAAAAATAATCCATTTTTTTAAAATATTTTGTTTATTATTAAGGTATCGGTAATTCCGATACCTTTTATTTTTACTCTTTAATTTTATTTTGAAGCTTTAATGCCTTTTTCTGAATAACAGTATTGCCAATTGGGAAAGTTTCTATTTTTACAAGAAAATTGATTGCCTCTGGCAAATCATTTTTATTTACTTTATTTACAGCTGCAAAATAATTAAGCATCTCATATTGAAGTTGCGAATCTGCATTTTTAATATAACCATCTAGCAACTGACCATTTGCTTTGGAAAGTCTTTCAGATTTAACTATCTTAGATAATAAATCACATTCATTAATTTTATTATCAAAAAATTCTAGATATTTTAATTGAGTTTTATCACTTTTCAAATTACTTTTAACAATTTTATCAGTTTTTTTTAATCTAGTAAGTTCTTTGAAAGCTATGATTTCTTCAGTAATTCCTTTACTTTGGCCATCAATTATTTTGAACATTATTTTATAAAATAAGAGTTTTAATAATGAATTATCATCCTCGGTTTTGCTCTCTATGTAAGTTAACAGATCCTTTGCTTCATCTATTTCACCATTATAGCATTTGGCTATTGCTTTATGGATTAGAATATTTGTAATTTGTTTTTTGCTAAGATTTTCAAAATTAATTTTATCTTCAATTTCATTCAAGAATAATTCTGGATTTCTTCTGTCATAAAGAATATTAAGTAGTGAATATAATGCCTTATCGTCTTTTCTTTTAACATAACTGTTCACAATAATTCTAAGAAGTACAAAAGCCACAAAAGCATACATAATAGCTAGAAAATCATATTCTCTAACATTAAATACTATGATTGCTATTATAACTGTTATAACAAGCGCCAAAAGATAAAGATTACGCGCTTGTTTCTTGTTTTTACTAAAGTATAGTTTCATAGTTCCCTCCAACTTTAATTAGTTCTATTATTTAAGTGGTATATTTTTCCTATAGCCTTCTTTTACAAAAAGGAAAATTCTCTTCTTGTCTTTTTTATTTACATCGTAAGAAGCAAAACCTGCTTCATAATTATGATTTTGCTATGATTAAAAACCTTATCTGCTTTGGCTGAACCTCTCTCTCTCTTAGTTTTGAACCATTTTCAAGGCGAATCGTAAAAATTGCAACTGCACCTTCAACTGTTTCATCCTCAAGACTTATAACAAACTTATCACCTTCTAGATATCCATAAAAATCATTAACCTTTTTAAAATTATCAATATCCAACGTAGTTAAATATTTGATTTTTCCAATTTATCTAGAAACTCATTTTATATAACCCAGTTATTTTGGTTTAAAGTTCCGTATAATAATCTCTTTAATTTAACAGAATGAGGTAACCAAGCATCAATTTCATAACAGTTATATTCATTGCTAATAGTATTGAGAGCAGAAGTAGAAAAAGAACCATATAAATAGATGAAGTACAATCTGAAACAGCTCGGTAAATTGTCATACGTCCTGCTGCAATTATAGTAGTTTTAAAAAAAATCACAAAGAGTACAATATAAAAATTAATACTTATCTTTAATAATACCAATTAAATAAAATCTATGTTCTATTCATATTATACCATGTCAAAAGCGATTTTGAAACCTTTTTAAAGTCCATATTAGCAGGTTGCTAATGGGTTCAATTGTCCTCCATGTATATAAAACCTAAAATTTACTTATAAAAAGAATAATAATATGGCGTTGATTTTTATAAATAAAAAGAAAGAGCACCAAACAAAGAAGTCCTTACTCCTCAATATTTGGCACTCAAAATTTAAAAATTATTTAGTTTACATTATAAACATTAAAAACTCATAAGAATCATCATTTTCTATTCAAACAATGGAGTTGATAAATATCTCTCACCAGTATCAGGCAGGATTACAACAATATTCTTACCATCCATACCGTCTCGCTTTGCAATTTCAATTGCAGCTACCAATGCAGCACCAGAGGAGATTCCAGCAAGGAAACCTTCCAATCTTGCAAGCTGTGCTGCAGATTTAAAAGCATCATCATCCGTTACAGTTATAACCTCATCTATTAAGTCAACATCCAAATTTGTCGGAATGAAGCCGGCTCCTATTCCTTGAATTTTATGAGCACCTTTTAAACCCTTGCTGATAAAAGGAGAATTTTTTGGCTCAACTGCAATGATCTTTGTGTTTTTATTTGATTCTTTTAAATACCTACCAGTTCCTGTAATGGTTCCACCTGTTCCAACTCCTGCAACAAAATAGTCGATTTTATTGTCCATTTCTTTTAAAAGTTCAGATCCTGTATTTATATAATGAGATTTAGGATTGTTAGGATTATCAAACTGATGAGGTACAAAGCTATTATCTATCTTTGATGCCAACTCTTCAGCTTTAGCATTGGCACCATTCATCCCGGTTGAGGCCTCTGTTAAAACAATCTCAGCACCATATGCCTTCATCAACTTTATCCTTTCATGGCTCATTGAAGATGGCATTGTAAAAATTGCTTTGTTGCCGTTAACTGCAGCCATCATAGCAATAGCAATACCAAAGTTACCACTTGTACCTTCAATTATGGTTGTTTCTGAATTTATCACCCCTTCCTTTTGTGCAGCATCAAAGATCTGCTTGGCAGCTCTATCTTTGATGGAGCCTGATGGATTAAAATACTCGACCTTTGCAAAAATATTAGCCTTAAGATTCATATCGTTTTTCAATCTAACTAACTCAACCAGTGGTGTATTTCCAACCATTTCATCTATTCTGTTTATTTTCATTCGATTTCTCTTTATAAAATTATTTACCAATTGTTTCAAAAAGGTAATAATATTGTATAGGCTATTTCCCTATTAAGTCAATGGGATTACAATACAAGATTCTTCACAATTTTAAATCAACATATGATTAACAATTATATATCTCAGAAGGGATACAACAAACTGCATATGTTTGCTACGTATTAATCTATTGGTTTAGTTAGGAAAGAGAAATTATTGACTTAATTATTCATTACAGGCTATCAATGAGTACACTTATTCATCTTTAGAGCTTTTATTTCAAAATCATAATAATTGTTATATAAAAACCTAGAAGGCTTACCTTACAAAACAAAAAAGTACAAATTTATATAATCTGTACTCAACTTTCAAATGGTATTTCATGGTATTTATTTATTTTTTTGTTGCAATTCATGTAAAAGAGTTTGCATATTTTTCTTTAATACTGGATGAATAAAATAAGGATCTATCTCACACATAGGTTCAAGAACAAAGCTTCTTAATTGAATTTGAGAATGTGGAATTATTAAATTATCACAAAACAAAACAACATCTCCAAGAAATAATATATCAACATCAAGAGTTCTCTCCCCCCAATGTCTCTTCTTTTCTCTTTTTGCATTAACTTCCAAGGATTGAGTTAATTCTAGTAGCTGCGATGGTGTTAAAAGAGTCGAGCACTTCACAACTGCATTTATAAAATCAGGTTGATCTATTACACCATAGGGAGCGGTATCCATAAAGGAAGATACTTTCTTCACCTCCATGTATTTTGATCCTTCAATCTGTGATATTGCATTGTTTAAATAGCTTTTTCGATCTCCTAAATTTGATCCAAGGGCAAGATAACAAATTCTTCTTTCTCTTACTACATTGATTGATACATCCTCAAAGCTTTCAGTAATTGGAGCGTGAGGTTTATGAAGTGTTACATCTATCTTCTGCATCAAGGGATGTTTTATCATCAAATACATGGCAAGATTATTTGCAAGTGTTTCTATTAAATCAAAGCGATGGGAGGTGCAGAATTGAACAGCATCGGATGATAGATTACCATAATGAACCGTTTTATTTATTTGATCATCACTTAAACTTGTTTCAAGGTAAAAAAGAATATCAAGATAAAAGAACTGTCCCAGTTCCTTTTCTGCATTTAAAACACCATGCTTCGCATAGAATTTAAGACCTTTAATACTTATTGAATCCATTTTTTTTCTTCTCTGATGGATTTTACCATCTTTATTACTTGCATGTTAGCTTTTACATCATGAACTCTAATAAATGATGCACCATCAATAACTGCTAAGGCAGTTGTTGCCAAGGTACCATATAGTCTGTTGTTTACATCCTCATCAAGAGTCAAACCAATAACTGATTTATTTGATACTGCAACCATTACAGGATATCCAAGTCTCTTCAACCTCTTTGTTTCATTCAGTGTTTCAAGATTTTGAATGTAACTTTTTTGAAAGCCAACACCACCATCAATTATTATATTTTCTTTTTTAATTCCAGCCTTATCTGCAATGAATAGACTCTCTCTTATATCTTCTATAAGATCACTCTTAAAGTTGATATAATCACCTTTAAATCTGTTGTGCATCAAAACATATGGGAGGTTTGATGCAGCTACTGCATCGGCAATGCAAGGATTCCATTTAAGTCCCCAAATATCATTTATCATATCGATGTTTGAAAGATTTGCCTTTAAAACTTCCTCTTTGTAGGTATCAAGGGAAACTGGAATAGCGAAATGACTTTTTATTGCTTCTATATATTTTGAAACACGATCAATTTCTTCTTCAATGCTAATTTTTTTATGATTTGGTCTTGTCGATTCTCCACCAACATCAATAATTGAGGCACCTTCATTTATCATCTTTTCTGTTTGTTTTAAAGCTGAATCAATATTATTGTAAAGTCCTCCATCACTGAAAGAATCTGGTGTTACATTTAAAATTCCCATCACATAAACATTATTCTTGGTATCAAAATTCTTATTGCCAATTATCATATTTTAATTCCTTTGTTCTTTTGCTCTTCTTCCCAATTGCACTCATTACGTACTTCACATAAAAAGCAATTACGACTTAATTGATCAGCATATTGTAAAAGTTGTGCAAGATAACTGCTAGCACTAAGATTGTTATGGTTTTCTATAGCACTAGTTATTAATTTAATTTCATTATCATCAAACTTACATTCTAATAGGATGCTTTTAGCTACAATTCCACCTGCAATATTATGATCTATTCCTATCTCATATTGTTTTGCTCGTCCTATATCGTGAAGCAGAGCCAATGCATATAGGATATCCTTATTTGTCTTAATTTCTTGCATTTCAGAATCTCGTATCAGCATGATTCTTGCTACACTCAATAAATGATCTATATCATGATTGCAGAATTTTCTATTCGCTTCTGCAACTCTTATACTTTTATAGGCTTTTAGAAATTTATCATTTTTTAATATTAGATTTGAACGATCTAACATCTCATCAAGTCCAAAACATTTTTTTGTAATTGCATATCATTTTTAAATTTACCACGAGTAGAATAGGTGATTGTTTTGGAGCCAACCTTTTTGATTCCTCTCATGCTCATGCAAGTATGCTCGCCCTCAGCTACTACCATAACACCTATAGGATCCAATATGGTATAGATGCTCTCTGCAATTTGAGCTGTCATCTGCTCTTGAAGTTGAAGTCTTCTTGCAAATACCTCAACAGTTCTTGCAAGCTTGCTTAACCCTACAACTTTATCTTTAGGAAGATATGCAATATGGACCTTTCCAAAAAATGGTAATAAATGGTGTTCACATAGAGAGAAGTATTCAATGTCTTTCACAATTACCACCTCGCTATCGTCAACTGTAAAAACTTTATTGAGGTGAACAGAAGGATCAACGCCGTTTCCAGCTGTTAATTCTTGATACATTTTAGCAACTCTCATAGGAGTTTCTTTTAAACCTTCTCTATTAGGATCTTCTCCAATAGCTTCTAAAAACATCTCAATGGCCTTTGAAGCCTTATCCAAATCTACCATGCATTACCTCCTGCTTTACTTATTGAATTTCAATAATAAACAAATTTTTATATGTAAAAATTATAAAATTATAGCTAATCCTTTTCAAGTGTTTATTAAAGGATTAGCTATTGTATATATTAATATAAGCTTTATTCCAAGCTAATTTTTATTTCTTTGTTATCTAACTTTCCATCAAGTAAATCTTGAAGAGTTATACCTTCAAGAAAGGAGTTCACCATAACATCAAGATCATTCCATAGGGGATACGATAAGCACTCTACACCTCTTCTACAGACTACATCAGACTTGCAGTTTGTACAGTTAACAGGAACAATCCCACCTTCAGTAAGTCTTAATATTGATCCGACCGAATATTCACTTGGATTCCTTGATAATTTGTATCCACCACTTTTACCTCTCATGCTTGAAACAAAATTAGCACGATTTAATATACCAATTATTGCCTCTAGATATTTAAGAGAGATTTCTTGTCTCTCTGAAATAAGTTTAAGTGAAATATATCCTTTACCTAAATTTTGAGCTAAATCAATCATTATTCTTAGCGCATAACGACCTTTAGTTGAAATCATCATAATCAATTATCTCCTTATCCCTATAAAACTACAGACTTAATAGGAATTTGATATAACTATAAAATATTAACAAATGCTAAAGATGTCTACCCTTAAATACAAGATTAATAGAAGTTGCTTAAAAAGTTAATTTATAAATGTTTTTTTTACTTCAATGCATGTTTGTAAACATGGTTTGTATAGAAAATTGTAATTATTGCAGCTGACCAGTTAACAGCAAAAATACTCCACCAAACGGCTCCAATATCCACCCCAAAAACATTAACCAGGAATGTAATCAATAGGTAAGGCATTATGAGCTGACGATAAAGTCCAAGCCAAACCGCAAAATGAGGTTTTTTTATTCCTGCAAGTATGCTGGTATAGAGTCCCATGATGATATAAGTAGGTTCTGCAAGAAGGGCAATTCTCAAGTATCTTATACCCTGTGCTATTACATCAGGATCACTGTTGAATAGGGCAATTAACCTTCCTGCAAATGGATAAATCAAAAGAGAAAGAGACCAAACCATTATCATTCCAACTCGCATTATTTTAGATTTTACCTCTCTAACTCTTTCAAAATCGCTAGCTCCATAGTTTTGTCCTGTTAGAGTTACAGCTGCAGTATTTAAGCCAAAGGTAGGAACGAGAATGAACTGCTCAATTCTCATAGCAGCACCATATGCTGCAATAACATTTGGTCCACTACTTAGCTTCATAATCCAGAAGTTAATTACAAACACACCTATTGCAGTGGTTGCCGTATTTAGAGTTTGAGGAATGCTTTGAGAAAGAATTTCCTTTATTAACTCCAATGAAAGTCTTTGTTTTTTAAACAAATCAAAATCAAATCCAGAGGATTTCAATACCTTAAATGATAAATATACCGTTCCAACTGCCATTATTATTATTGTTGCTAGAGCAACACCACTGGAGCCCATTTCAGGTAAACCAAACCAACCCATTATAAACATAGGATCAAGTATTAAATTCAAGAAAAACCCTATAATTAAAAAGTTTCTATAGCTTTTTGTATCTCCTTGAGAGTTCAAAATACCATTTAAGATTCCATTCATTATAAAGAATGCTGAACCATAGAACATAACAGTTAGATAGGATAATCCTTCTTTGAGGGTTTCACCTTCACCACCTGCAAAATTTAACAAGGGCCTTATTATGAAGGGAGCTACAATTACAAGTACAAGTGATGCAATAAGCCCAAGGATTGCAGAGTTCATCATCAACTTATGGTATTTGTTATTATCTTTTTGTCCCAGTGATATTGATAGCAAAGCCGTCGATCCAGCTCCAAGTCCATTAGCTATAGCAGAGATGATAAAATAAAGGGGGAAAGCCAAGGTAATTCCTGCAAGTGCAGCAACTCCTACCTTTTGCCCTGCAAAATAGGTGTCAGTGGCATTGTAGAGAGTTGTAAATACAAGACCAGTACTTGCTGGTATTGAAATCTCTCTAATATGAGTCATTATCGAACCTTTAGTTAAATCTATGCTATCTTTCACGGCTTTCCTTGCTTCTACCACTCAATTAAGTTTCTTACTTGATAATCAAAATTTATCATTTCCGTATATCATTGAGGATGTATAGAGTACTCATTCGTGTAAACTTTTTCAATGCTTAAGATTGGATACTGTATATATTTATTTATTGACATTAAAAGCATGAAGCTATATCATAAGATTTGATTAGTTCATTTTCGTACTAATAAAAAAAATTATAAAAACAGGTATTATATGAATGATGACGAATTATTTACTTACTCAAGAATACTCATTCCAAAATTAGCAGATTTTGTTTGGAGTGATGTCAACTATGAGCAAGCAGACCTTACTCTTTCAAACAATCAATGTAGATTGGTGTTGCAGATGCTAGCTCATCCAGAGAGATGCATGCATGAACTGGGTATGAGGGCGAACATAAAAAAAAGTACAATGACAGGAATCGTTCATTCATTAGAAAGTGAAAAAATTCTAGCACGATTTACTGATGGTGATGATAGAAGAAGAACAACCCTAGCATTAACAGATATTGGCTATGAAATTGGATACGCCCTCAGAAAAAAGAACAAAACAGAATGTCTTAATAAAAAAAACACATTAAGTAATGACGACCAAAAAGAATTGGCAGTTTGTGTAAAGACTCTAAATGAAATAATGGATAAATTAAAGGAAAATACCAATGGCAAAAACTAGAAACAGAGATTTTCTTGGAACAGATGATATGAAGGTTCTGCTTGTAAAGCTTTCACTTCCCGCCTTAATTGCAATGCTAAGCAATGCACTTTACAATGTTATTGATACAATATTTGTAGGACACGGCGTTGGAACCCTTGCTATTTCAGCTCTTTCTATTGCATTTCCACTTCAAATGATAATCGGGGCATTCGCCCTTATGTTTGGAGTAGGTGCTGCATCCATTACATCCATTGAAATCGGAAAAAAGAACATGAGTGAGGCTGCAAACTCCTCAGCTGGGGGTATAACAATTGCAATGATTGTTGCCTTTATTATAATGATTACATGTGAGATCTTTTT
>Ga0307991_1002118_pt1 | contig 13554 bp, 9 predicted proteins | sample EllFjometagen131_FD_203146 | JGI IMG/M metagenome (GOLD analysis project Ga0307991, IMG submission 203146) | Marine microbial communities from Ellis Fjord, Antarctic Ocean - #131 | ecosystem: Environmental > Aquatic > Marine > Unclassified | place: Southern Ocean | collected 2014-10-08
TAAAAGGAACTGATGGAGAAACATATAGAAGAGCCATAGAACTTGGTGCAACACCGGTAACTCCCCAAAGAATTGAAGACACACTTTCTCTTATTAATAGAAAAGACATTTATTTCTTAGTAGCTCCCGGAAAGATGGGAGAAAACTACATCAGACAATTTAATTTTAAATATGAGGTAGTTGGCACAATAGAAGAAGAAACAAGTGCGGAAGATACTAAAAGAATTGTTCAAAAGATGGCCGGAGAAGGTATAGACCTTCTGATCTTTGTTGGTGGAGATGGCACTGCAAGGGATGTATACGATGCGATTGGTTTAAAAACCCCTGTTGTGGCCATACCTTCAGGGGTTAAAATGTTCAGCGCTGTATTTGCACTTTCAACGCGAGCTGCAGCGGAAATAATTAATTCTACGGTAGATCAATATATCGAAAAAGAAGTTCTTGATATTGATGAAGATGCTTTTAGAGATAACAGATTAGCAGCCAGATTATATGGATACCTGAAGGTTCCAAAGATTAAAGCCCTTTTTCAAGGCGGCAAGAAAGCCTCTAATGTCAGTAGATCCGCAGAAGATAATAAACAGGGAATTGCAGATTATGTTGTTGAGAATATGGAAAAAGATAACCTTTATATTTTGGGACCAGGAACTACCTTAAAAACAATTGCTGATAAAATTGAAGTTGAAAAAACTTTATTGGGTGTAGATGCGGTTTATAATGGCGAACTGGTCGGGAAAGACTTGAATGAAAATGGATTAATAGAGAGAATTAAAAAATATAAGAATTCAAAGATTATTGTCACGCCTATAGGGGGAAATGGCTTTATCTTTGGAAGAGGAAGTAAACAAATTACACCGGAAGTTTTGAATTTAGTTGGGAATAAGAATATAATTATCGTTGCAACAATGGATAAAATTACACAGTTAGAGTGTTTAAGGGTTGATACCGGAGATATGGAAATAGATAAAAGCTTGAGTGGATTCGCAACAGTAATTACCGGTTACAAAGAAGAAGTTGTTACGGAGATAAAATGATGATCAGACTCGATATGAACGAAAATCCTTATGAACCACCTGAAAATGTGTTGGATGCTGTGGCAAAGGGGATAAGGAATGTAAATAGATATTCTGAATTGAAATATCTGAGCGAATTGCAAAAGCTCATTGGGAGCTACAGCAAGGTATCCCCAGATCGGGTGATTGTAAGTCCCGGCTCTGATTTTCTTTTACGAGAGGTAATCAATGTCTTTTCAAAAGACAGAAAAATTATTGTGGTTAACCCCTCATTTCTCCCGGCTTTAGAAAATGCTAAAAAGGTTTCAAGAAAATTGATAAAATATCAACTCGTTCCTCCAGAATTTAAATTGAATCCTGAAATAATTTTACGTGAACTCGATGAACCGACACTCATAATAATTAACAATCCTAACAACCCCACAGGAAAAATTCTTTTGGATGAAACCCTGGGTGAAAATATTCTTCAGAATAAGAACGCGTTACTCCTGATAAATGAAGCATATTATGAATTTTCTGGATTTACTTTTGCTCATTTAATTGAAAAATATCCCAATGTAGCGATAACAAGAACTATGGATAAAGCATTTTCTCTTGCCGGGCTCAGGCTTGGATATCTTCTTGCGGGAGATTATTTCAAGCTTGGACTATCTGATTTCCCGAAATTTTTATCCGGGCCGACTATATTTGCAGCGATTGAAGCCTTAAAAAATCCGGAATATGTAACTCAAAACATCAGAAAGATTACTGATGAAAAAAAACGATTAGAAAGGGAACTCAAAAAGACAGGAATTGAAGTATTTCCAACCAATACAAATTTTCTTCTAACGAAAAGTACTATTCCTGATTTTGCAAAGAGATTAATAGACGCGGGAATAATGATAACGGATTTATCCGGGGAATGGTTAAATGACTTTTATACAATTTCCATAGGTCTTCCTGAAGAGAATAATGCTCTTTTAACAGCGATAAACAATATTATAACTAATTAGTGTCTGAACGAAAAGTCCGTTTTTTGCTGGTTTTTGGTAGGTTGGGTTGAGCGTAATCAATTAGGTTGGGTTTCGTACCTCAACCCAACCTACAAATATCAAGCAATTACCAAAATATAGTTTCAGTAAGCGAAACCCAACAAATCATGTGGCATGGGTTTCCGTTCAGCCATTAATTAGAGTTTATCCATAAATTTAAAAGCGACGCTTATCCGAACGCGTATAAAATATGGAGACTGACGATAAGCTGCAAGGATGGAGCCGGGTTTTTCATGAAGTTTAGACAAAAATATTATGATTTCTTTTCCCATTTTTATGACTATGTAATCAAATTTCACTCTCAGGACCGAAGTTTGTGGTTACGTCATTATCTAACAAAGCGAAGCGGTGTTAAAATAGAGGATTGTGTGCTCGATCTCTGTACCGGTACGGGTAGTATGGCGATAGTGCTGACTCAATACGTGCCTCAGGGCATGGTTGTGGGAGTGGATTTTTCTTTGGGTATGCTCAGGAAAGCAAGAGAAAAGGCAAAAGGGACAAAGAATCTTTATTTTGTGGTGGCTGACGCATCAGCTCTTCCCTTTAAAACTGAAGCTTTCAACATTGTTACCTGTTCTCATGCTATGTATGAATTATCGGGAACGGCACGACTCTTTGCCCTGGAGAATATTAACAGGTGCCTGAGAAGTAATGGACGTTTCTGCATGATGGAACATGAGGAGCCGGAACGTTTATTTGTAAAATTTCTTTATCATTTACGTCTGCTTTCTATGGGTGGAAAAGGTCGGAAAATCGTCCGTCACGAGATAGATGAATTGAAGAAAATCTTCGCAGATGTGACCAAAGAAGTTGTTCCTACAGGCAGAACAAAGATGATTTGCGGGAGAAAGATAAATTCAGGTTTCAAAACAGAGTGAACTTCCTTGTTTTTCCTTCTTTCCCAGATTGAGTGGCTATCTATTTTAAAAGGGGGGAAATGGGGAAAAATGGGGTCAGGCCTTGATTATTGCATTCTGCTTAATACTATTATATGTGGGAGCAGGAAAGGGTAACATTGATACCTCACTCTGAAATGAAAGGGGAAAAGATGCCTAAAGAAAAATTTGATGCAATTATTATCGGTTCGGGTATTGGCGGCTTGTCGTGTGCCGCTTCACTGGCAATGTGTGATTATAAGGTGCTGGTATTGGAGAAGAATCGGGCCCTTGGGGGTTCTATGGGTGCTTTCACCGAACCGGAGACCGGCAACTGGACCTGGTCGCAGGGGGTGCAATGGGTATGTGATTATTCCAGGACCAGTGTCGATTATATGCTGCTGAAAGCTATTACAGACGGAAACATATCCTTCTCTCTGCTGGATGATGAATGTGAGATTAAATATTTTCCCGATCTGGATTATCAATTCACGTTCATAAATGATAAGGGCAAATTAAAGGAAAAGTTGAAATCTGAGTTTCCCGATGAAACCAAGAAGATAGATCAATACTTTAAATACCTGGACATCTTGGCAAAAAAGGCTGGAATGTTCTCACTTCCCAAAATGTTCTCGCCCGCAATTGCCGCATTTATGTTCTGGTTCTCCCGGACATTTAAAATGCTGCCTCATATGGATAAATCTGTTCCGGAAGTCCTGAACAACGTCTTACAGATTGAAGATAAAAAACTGAGGGCCATTCTATTATCATGCTCCCACTACTTTGGGATTCCCCTTGATGAGACTCCTTTTCCGTTCTATGCCTATGCTCAGAATATGCAGTTTAACGGGATGTATTATCCGGACGGGGGAGGGCAGGCATTGGTCGATGCCCTGGTCGCCTCAATTAACCGGAAAGGTGGAGAAGTTCGACAGGCATCGGGGGTGAAAAGGATCATCTTCAAAGACAATAAGGCAACTGGAGTGGAGACGGAAGATGAAATCGATATTTATGCAGACACGATTATAAGTTCCATCGGTATTAAAGAAACCCTGTTCGGACTTGTTCCAAAAAAAGAACACCCCGCCCGCCTGGTCAAAGCCCTGGCGGAGCATAAGTCTGTTCCTTCAGTTCTGCTGTTATTAATCGGATTTGAAGGTGATATTTCATCTTTTGGGATCAAGAGATGTGCATACAAAACAATCATTGGTAACCCTTCCACAATGTCCCGTAATCCTACGGAAAAGGGATGGGTGTGTGATGACGTGACAATCGTATTGCCGTCCCTTCTAAACGTAGAGCACCAGAATCCCGACTATCATACGGCTACGATGCATCACGAAACAAAATATGAGTACTTTGAAAGATATGAAGGTAAGAAGGATAGCGATGAGTATAAACAGATAACGGAACAGATCAAAGAGCACTTTCTCAATCACCTGAATGAAAGGTTCCCGGGCATAAGGGAGCATGTCGGGTATTCCAGATTGATTACTCCATTGGATGTCAAAAGCTGGACTCACCATGATAAAGGGTCGATGTTTGGTATTGATATTCAAAAAGCGGATAATCCGGAATTATCGCCCAGATCCGGTATGAAAAATCTGTTCTTTACCGGTGAAGACATTTTTGCGCACGGGTTAACACCCCTCAACGGTGTCATAACCGCCAGTGTTGTTACGGGCAAGAATCTGATAAGGAGGTTCAAAAAAGTATATAAAACAATGGAAAATAAATAATCTCCCCGCAACTTGTTTCGGGGAGATTCAATAACCCGTGTCTCAATAAGCTGAGCTATGTTAGGCATAAAGAAAGGGCGTCAAAAGGCGCCCTTTCTTTATGTGTAGGATTGAGCTGGAGGATTGGGGTCGGACCAAGGTAACCATCTTTAATAATTGTTAATGTGATCAACTAATGGCCTATTTCATACCTTAGAGCAATGTTTTTGGGGTCAAAAAAGGGCTTTTAAGATTTCTCGTTTTGCTCGAAATGACAAAAAAAGGAATTATGACACAGTCCCTAAAGCGGGAATCCAGTAATTACACACAGTTATGGATTCCCGATCAGGTCGGGAATGACAAAACGGCAAAAACTCCGACTTTTTGCGAGTCCATCAATATTAAATCAATAGAGAATAAAATCCATTTGTCAGATGTGTAGGCCTGGCCCTCTTGCTTCCTTGAATGTGCTGTCGAATATTTAGCCTGCCGTCTCTGCTTCATTTTGAGCAATAAAGTTATCGGGTATTCCCGCTTGTTTTTTCATAATAAAGTGGTATAGCTCTTGCCTGAACAAAACTGGAGAGGAAATAAAAATGAAAATTGTTTTTATTGTTTTATCAGTGCTCGTACTTCTTTTTGTAGGTCTGCGGCTGGTAATGGAATTCAAGACTTGGAGAATGAAAGGGAAGAATGCGCCTACCCCTCATAAGGCATCGCGAAAAAGGATTCGGGCAGGTGAAAAGACGGTGCTGTATTTTTATACGCCATCGTGTGGTGCATGCAGGATGCAGGAACCAATTCTTCAAAGCATCCAAAAGCGATATCCAGATGCAGTCTTTAAGATTGACGCTTCACATAATCGTGAAGCGGCTGCTTCTTATGGGGTGATGGGAGTTCCCTTTATGGCTTTTATTAACAATGGCACAATAGTGAAAGCAAAGTCTGGCGTTCAGAGCGAGCCGGTTATTGAAGGATTTCTTACGAAATCATAGCGAGAAACTATAAGGAGACGTTTTCTTGAAATCAATTGGCATATGCATGGGTGCTTCTACGCTCTCAATCGTTTCTCTGCGAAAGGATAAAGACGAAAAAATATCCATAACAGATACTAATGTAACACCCCACCATGGCAATCCCCAAAAAGTCCTTATAGATGCGGTACAAAAGCTGAATATAGACGGAGATTCAAGGGTTGCCGTAACCGGCAGAAAATTCAGCCAATCTATTAATCTCACATTCATACCGGAGCCGGAAGCAACGGAGAATGCCTTCTCTCGCCTTAATGGTCAAGGTGCCCACTATAACGCGATTGTCAGCGCCGGCGGTGAAACCTTTATGATATATGCCCTCGGAAAAGATGGGAAGATCTCCACGGTGCAGGCTGGAAACAAGTGCGCGTCAGGTACTGGAGAGTTTTTTCTGCAGCAGATCGGGAGAATGGGGATTTCGATGGAAGAGGCCGGTTCGCTTGCTCAGACGGAAAAACCCTATAAACTCTCAAGTCGCTGCAGTGTCTTTTGCAAAAGTGACTGCACCCATGCCATGAACACGGGGGTTCCAAAAGGGCAAATCGCGGCGGGACTCTGCAAGATGATGGCGGGGAAAATCCTGGAAATCTTAAAGCAGATACCAAAAAAAGACATTATGATAATTGGAGGATGCGCCCAGAATTCCGTAATGATCAATTATCTGGAAAAAGAGATAACAAATCTCGTTGTTCCGGATGAAGCACCTTATTTCGAGGCCTTGGGTTGCGCCCTGTGGGCGTTAAATCACGAAACCAAACCTTTCTTGGGTGCGGAGAACCTTTTCAAGAAGGGAAAAACCTCTTTTGCTTATCTTCCACCTCTGAAAGATTTTGAGAGTATGGTGGAATTTAAAACGGCATCTCGTGGGAAGGTTCACAAAGATGATCGCTGTATCATAGGTCTTGACGCGGGTTCTACAACTACCAAGGCAGTTCTCTTAAGAATAAAAGATAACAAGACCCTGGCTTCAGTTTACTTGAGGACGAGTGGAGATCCGGTACAGGCATCGAGAAACTGTTACGCGGGTCTGATAGATAAGCTTGGCGATTTCAGTGACAGTATCTTTATAGCCGGTCTTGGAGTTACCGGTTCGGGCAGAAAAATAGCTGGTCTGCACGCCATTACAGATGGGATTATTAATGAAATTATCGCTCACGCAACTGGGGCTCTCTTTTTTGATAAAGAGGTTGATACCATTTTTGAGATCGGTGGCCAGGACGCGAAATATACTTATATCACCAACGGAGTTGCTTCCGACTACGCGATGAATGAGGCATGTAGCGCAGGAACCGGTTCTTTCCTCGAGGAGGCGGCGAAAGAAACCCTTAAGATCGAAATGGAGGAAATTGCCGACATTGCCATCCTGGGAAATAATCCGCCTAACTTTAACGATCAGTGCGCGGCTTTTATAGGAAGCGATATTAAAAACGCCTTCAATGAAGGTATCGGCAGGGAAGATATTGTTGCCGGTCTCGTTTATTCTATCTGCATGAATTATGATAACCGTGTCAAGGGAAACAGACCGGTAGGGGAAAAAGTCTTTATGCAGGGGGGAGTTTGCCTGAATAAGGCCGTCCCGCTTGCGATGGCCGCGCTTACCGGGAAACATATTATTGTTCCCCCCGACCCCGGGCTTATCGGCGCGTTTGGTGTCGCCCTTGAGATAAAGCAAAGGCTGGCTTCAGGTTTAATCGAAGAAAAGGAATTCTCCCTGAAAGAATTAAGAGACCGGGAAATCGAGTACGGTGATTCTTTTATCTGCGACGGTGGGAAAGAGAAATGTGACAGAAAATGTGAGATCGCGAGGATTAAGATAGAGGGGAAAACCTTGCCCTTTGGCGGCGCGTGTAACCGATGGTACAATCTGAGATCCAAAATCAAGATAGATACCGAGCAGCTGAATCTCGTTGCCGATTATGAGAAAAGGATATTTGATAAAAGTCTTTTATCTCTGGAAGACTCCGGTGTGCATGAGAATTCGAAAACGATAGGAATAAATAAATCTTTTCTGGTCAACACCTATTTCCCTCTGTATTACAACTTTTTTTCTCAACTCGGTTTCAGAGTTATTCTCTCTGATAATCTGGAACAGAGAGGGCTGGACAGGGTTAATGCTCCTTTCTGTTATCCCGGTGAAATTGCTCATGGGTTCTTCTTAAACCTTTTAGAAAAAAAGCCTGATTACATTTTCCTTCCGCAGTTTAAAGGAGAATATATAGAATCAGCGGATGAAATGTGTGTAACATGTCCCCTTTCGCAGGGGGAACCGTTCTACCTCAATACGGCATTTAAAAACCATGAGGTATATAAAGATCTGAAAGCAAAAGGCAGGGTCTTGTCCCCTGTCATTGATTTTTCAGGAGGATATAAATCCGCGGAATCCACTTTCACTGGGACAGCGAAAGGGCTTGGAATCAATAAAGAAAAGGCCAAAGTGGCATATGCGAGGGCAGTGGAAATTCAGAATACAGTGTTGAAGGAGTTGGAGGAAACCTGTTCAGAAGAGCTAAAGAAGATTGAGGCCAGTGAGGACGAATTTGCCGTTGTCGTTTTTGGGAGATCCTACAACGCGCTGGTAACTGAGGGGCACATGGGTATACCTAATAAATTTGCCTCCAGAAATATTAAGGTTATCCCACTTTCTTCTCTCCCAATGGCGGAAACCACCGGTGTCGTAAATATGTATTGGTCTGCGGGACAGCGAATCCTGAGGGTCGCAAATTTTGTCAAGAAACACCCACAGCTGTTCGGATGTTACATAACAAATTTTTCCTGTGGGCCTGACTCTTTTCTCGTCGGATATTTTAGAAATATTATGGGAAAGAAGCCTTCCCTTACCCTGGAGTTGGACAGCCATGTGGCCGATGCTGGTCTGGAAACAAGGATAGAGGCATTTATTGACATAGTTAAAAGATACCGGGAATTGCAGAAGAGGGAAGAGATTGTTAGTGATCCCAGTGACTTTATGCCCGCCAGAGTGGTAACAAAAGATGATAAACATGTGTTTGTAGATTCAATGGGGGAGGAACATTCTCTCTCTGACCAGAAAGTCCATCTAATTCTACCCTCAATGGGGAGATATCTCAGCGAGGCAGGTGCCGCCGTTTTCAGAGGCGCGGGTATTCACGCTTCAGCCCTGCCACCCGCCGATGAAGCCGCCCTTAAATTGGGCAGGGGGAATACTTCCTGTAAGGAATGTCTGCCTCTTTTACTGACCGTCGGAAGTCTTCTCAAATATATTAATGAAAGAGAAAGCAACAACGAAGCGCTGATCTATTTTATGCCCACTACTTCCGGTCCATGCAGATTCGGTCAATATTCTGAATTTATGAAAGGCCTTATAAATAAGCTGAGCCTGGAAAATGTTGCCCTGTTTTCTCTCTCCTCGGAAAACAGTTACGCGGGTTTAGGAACAACTGATCTTACAGCTACTCTCTGGTTTGCCACCATCATAGCAGACTCCTTTGAGGAGATATATTCCAGTTTGCTGACTAACGCGGTTGATCGGAGTTTGGCTATGGACACCCTTGAAGGGGAGTGGAAGAGGGTGCTGGGTGCGTTGGAAGCCCCGCATACGTTAAAACAGATTACGAAAATCCTTGAGATGACAGCAAACACACTGAAACAGATACCTGTCAGGAGAACTATGGCGGATACACCAACTGTTCTTCTGTCGGGAGAGATCTTCGTACGCCACGATGATATTTCAAGGCAGTATATCGTGGAGGAATTGGCTGACCGCGGAATTGCCACAAAAGTTTCAACCCTCGCGGAATGGATCTATTACACAGACTGGCTGGTTAAAAATAATTTGTCAGCGGGAAATCAAGGTTTTAAGGATAAGCTTTCGCTCTCATTCAGAAATGTCTTTATGAAAAAATATGAAAGGACTGTCAGGGACATATTATCAAAATCCGGACTCTGCGAGGACAAGACGGAAGATGTAAACCACATCATAAAGCATACACGCCATCTTGTAAATCCTGAACTTACGGGTGAAGCAATCCTGACAACAGGCACGGCAATCAATGAAGTGCTTGATCACTACTGCGGTGTAATCGCCATAGGTCCCTTCGGGTGCATGCCCACCAGAGTAGCGGAGGCAATTCTTACGGTTGAAATGAATATTGAGGGGAAGTTTTCAGCAGGACCAATAACCCAAAAGATGAAAAGGCTGCAAGATGAAGTACAGGAACTGCCTTTTCTAACAATTGAAGGTGACGGGAGCAGATTTCCTCAGATCATTACGGCGAAATTGGAGGCATTTCTGATGCAGGCGGAAAGATTACATGAGAAAATGCGAAAAAGTTCCTGATGCAAGTTTCAAGCGCTTTTAAAAAATCAAATTTATAGGGTAAAGATAATGATATTTATTAAAAATCAAGAAGAGATTGAAAAGATGCGAAAAGCAGGAAAGTTAGCTGCTCAGTTGCTGAATTATATTGAACCTTTTGTGAAAGAGGGTGTCTCAACGTTATATCTCAATGACCTTTGTGAAGAATTTACCCAAAAGCATGGAGGTATTTCTGCTCCTTTGAATTATAATGGATTTCCAAAGAGTATCTGTACTTCAATTAACAATGTTGTGTGTCACGGGATTCCTTCAGAAAAAGATATTCTCAAAAATGGCGATATTGTAAATATCGATATTACCGTCATTCTGGATGGTTATCATGGAGATACTTCCCGCACTTTTATGATTGGTAATGTTGATGAAAAAACAAAAAATCTGGTGAGCCGAACTGAAAATGCCATGTATAGAGGAATTGCCGCAGTTAAGCCGGGGAAATATTTGTATGAAGTGGGCAAGGCAATTGAAAAATATATAGATAAATTCGGATATTCTATTGTCCGGGATTACGGGGGACACGGGATTGGAAAGAATTTTCACGAAGATCCGCATGTTTTTCATCATTTCAGCCAGGGCGACAAAATACGTCTTCGGGAAGGGATGATCTTTACAGTCGAACCAATGATCAATATGGGAAAATCTTATGCCGTGGTGACATCTTCAACAGATGGATGGACCGTTACTACTGCTGACGGAAGTATAAGTGCCCAATTTGAACATACAATTCTAATTACTTCTAAGGGAGCTGACATTCTTACTGCGATATAGAGGCACCACTTATGGATAATGAGAATCCAGGGTTAAAGCGTAATGGTGAGACGATGGATGAACTCTTTCATGGTTCTCTGAGAGTTCTGCAGAAGGAAAAGGGATACCGCTTTTCTGTGGATTCTCCATTGCTGGCGCATTTCGTAAACCTCCGAAAGCGCGATCGTGTTGTCGATCTGGGAACCGGAAGTGGTGTCATTGCCATGATCCTGGCGCTCAGGTTCGCGGAGGTAACCATAGCGGAAGTAGAGATACAGCCGGAGCTGGCTGATATAGCCGAAAGAAATATCGAATTGAACGGCCTGGGAGACCGAATCAGAGTCTATCTCGGCGATGTAAAGAGGATTGGGGAAATCTTTGATCAGCAGTCATTTGATGTAGCTGTGTTTAATCCCCCTTATAGGAGATTGAATTCGGGAAGAATAAATCTGGATGCCGAAAGGGCTGTTGCGAGACATGAAATCAGGGGAACGATAGATGACTTCCTTGTATCTGCGAGGTATCTGTTGAAAGAATCCGGGCGTGTGTATGTTATCTATCCCGCTTCGAGGTGTGTTCATCTGATTACCCGGATGCGGAAGAGTGGGATGGAACCCAAGAGGCTCCGCGTAGTGTATTCGAGCAGTTCATCGGGAGCGGCATTTATCCTTGCCGAGGGTGTTAAGGGTGCGGGGGAGGAGGTCGAGATAATGCCGCCACTTTTTATCTATGGGAACGACGACAGATATTCTGATGAGATGGCTGAAATACTCGGCGGGGTGTCTTTTACTCGTTCAGCCTGCGTTTGATTATCTCTTTTGCCATTACCTTTTTCAGTATGTCTTTCAGTTCTTCATCGTTTATCTGAGAGAGATTTTCCCGGATGAGTCCTTTGTCCCTTTCTTTTAATGGGTACAAACTGAAATCGATGAGACGATCCGCTATCTTTGCGGGTGTGTGATGTATATCGCCTATCGAGAAATAGATATTCTTTATCTCTTTCTTTTCCCATTCGAGATTGACCTTGTCCATGATCTCCTGTTTCATGAAACGCAGCTGCTGCATCCAGGCAGGGTCCGAAACATGTATAAACAATGTACCGTTCTTGAATTTAAATGGCTTTGTATGGGCCGATATCTGTGGTCCGACCGCGCTGTTCCAAACCTCCAGGATGCGGTGGTCTATCAGGTCCAGGAGTATTTTCTTTCTCTTTAGAGCCTTTGGCAGGAAATCTCCCATCTTCTCGAGATTTCTCCGGCGTTTTCCTGATCTTCTTGTTCTGTACATATCTTTCTTTTTCTCATAACTGCCCGTTGCAGTCAAGAGCATGATTGATTTCTGCAGTTTCTATGTGGTAAACGGTCTTTATATGGAACAGGGGAGGTAATGATGGATCTGATAGATATGATAAAAAGAGTTAAATCTCATCCAGATTATAAAAAAGCGGGGATGATACTTTGTCACAATGGTGTTGTAAGAAATACATCCAGGGATGGAAAACCTGTCAGTGAGATGTTTGTGACGGTAGACCGGAAACGACTGGAAGAAATCCTGTATGAGACGAAAAAGCGCGAGGGGATTGTAGAGGTGCTCGCGGACGTGCAGGAGGGAAGGCTTTTCCCCGGAGATGACGTTATGCTGGTTGTGGTTGCCGGTGATTTCAGGGATAATGTGTTCCCGGCACTCATAGACACGGTGGAGGCCATAAAGACCGAAGTTACTAAAAAGACAGAAGAATAAGTGGGGTCAGGCCTTGCGTTTTGCCTTTTTAATGACCTCAGACTCCAGGAGGATAATGGTATGAAGAACCCTCGCTTGAATATCAGAAAAATCTTCGATGCCGGTCTGAAGGCCGCGGACCCCGGTGAGGCGATCAGGCGTGCCGTAAAACTCACCGGGAAGAGGTTGCTGATCGGCGACAGGGAGTACGATCTGGGTGCATTTGACAGAGTTATGGTTGTCGGCGCCGGCAAGGCGGGCGCGAGCATGGCTTCCTCGCTTGAGGGTATCCTCGGTTCATATATAACGGGGGGAACGATAATCACAAAATATGGTTATGGACTCGCCTTGAATACTGTCTCCGTGACGGAGGCCGGGCATCCCATCCCTGACGAATCGGGTGTTCGCGGCTCCGAGTGTATACTGGATCTGCTTGAAGACGCCGGCAAAAGAGATTTTGTCCTGTGTGTCATATCGGGAGGGGGTTCGGCGCTTCTGCCCATGCCTGTTTCCGGCATTTCTCTTCATGATAAACAGAATACTACACAGGTCCTCCTGGACTGTGGAGCTGACATTCACGAAATCAATACCATAAGGAAGCATATCTCCGGGATAAAGGGCGGGAGACTGGCAGAAGCCGCATTCCCGGCGACGCTTGTTACGCTTATACTCTCGGACGTCACAGGTGATGACCTTGACGTGATTGCGTCTGGTCCGACTGTTCCCGACAGAAGCACCTTCAGAGATTGTATGGAGATAGTGAATAAGTATGATCTTGAAGAAAAACTACCTCCTTCCGTGATTGCGTACCTTAAAAGCGGAGTTGAGGGGAGAGAACCTGAAACGCCAAAACCCGGAGATCCTGTTTTTGACCGGACCCTTGCTTTTGTCACAGGTAGCTGTGCCTTATCAGTATCTTCCGCTAAGCAGAAGGCGGTTGAACTTGGATATAACGCGATAATACTTTCTTCGTGCATAGAGGGAGAAACCAGGGATGTGGCAAAGGTCCATGCGGCCATTGCCAAAGAGATACTGAAATCCGGTAATCCCGTTTCAACCCCCGGGTGTG
>Ga0307991_1002119_pt1 | contig 13551 bp, 18 predicted proteins | sample EllFjometagen131_FD_203146 | JGI IMG/M metagenome (GOLD analysis project Ga0307991, IMG submission 203146) | Marine microbial communities from Ellis Fjord, Antarctic Ocean - #131 | ecosystem: Environmental > Aquatic > Marine > Unclassified | place: Southern Ocean | collected 2014-10-08
TCAAAAGAGATTAGAACTTTTAATATGGATGTTCCGATTATCATATTGAGTGCATTTAGCGAGACAGATAAGTTTTTAAACGCGATTGATGTTGGTGTTGTAAAGTACCTTATCAAACCATTTGATCCTGATGAACTTTTGGACTATATTAGTTCGCTTAGTGAGAAGTTTGAGAGTAAGTTGATTGAACTTGCGGATGGATTTACTTTTAATGCTATAAAAAACAGCCTCTATAAAAATGCCAGATATATCTCCCTTTCAAAGAACGAAAATAGATTTATAGAGTTTTTGATTCAAAATTACTCTGAAAATGAGATGATTAAAGGTGCAGAGATTAAACTATTTTTATGGAGAGGTGAAGAGGTGAGTGATGAAAGACTTAGAACTTTTATTAGAAGATTTCGTCAAAAAACTTCTAAAAACTTAGTTCTAAATTTAAAAGGGTTTGGATACAAAATCAATAAATCATCTCCAAATAATTTCTAGCTCGTTTAAGAGTTTCTTTGGATCGAACTTATTTTTTGGATTTTGAATATTTCCTATAGTTGAATCAGTTTCTAAATATTTCTGAATATAGTATTTGTTTTTATAGCCGCATTTCTTTAAATCTTTAATAATGAGGTTAATGTCATCTTCGTTTAGTAGATCATAGTGCAAAGTGGTTCTGACTTCAAAGTTAATATCTCTTTTTATAAGTAAGTCGAGAGTTTTAGAAAAATCATCATATCTGTTTGAGTGGGTGATTTGAATAAACTTATATTTTGGAGCCTTATAGTCAAGTGCAATAAAGTCAAGTAGTCCTAAATCTAAAAGCTCTTTAATAGTCTCGTAGTTTGTACCATTGGTATCTAGTTTAATTAAAAATCCTAACTCTTTTATCTCACTTGCAAACTCAACTAAATTATGAAGAGTCGCTTCTCCACCTGAGAGTACAACTGCATCTAAAAGACCAACTCTTGTTTTTAAAAATTCTAATGCATCCATAAGGGAGTAAGAAGAACTCTTTGCAAAAACTATTTCAGGGTTGTAGCAGTAATCGCATCTCATATTACAAGAAGCAAACCAAAATATGCAGGCTAGATGCTCGGGATAATCAAGATGAGTAAATCTTGTAATGTCGTATATGACATTACAACTCTTTAAACTGTTTTCTCTGTCTGTGTTCACCGGTTTTGCCTATGTTAAAACTCTCTACAGGTCTGTGATAACCCATAACTCTTGTATATACAATGCACTTTTGTCTCTTGTACCCCAGGGCACCCTCTCTAGCTTCGCTATTCACCTCGTCTGAAAATCCTTTTAGTACTTCTTCTTTACTCATGATGCCTTCTCCTCTTGAAATTGGGTAAGTAACTCCTCGTCACATTTTGGACAGAACTCATGTTCACCAGAAATATATCCATGTTTTGGACATACTGAAAATAGAGGTGTTACAGTTATATATGGAAGTCTAAAGTTAGATATGACATTTTTAACTAACTTACGACAAGCCTCGGTTGAGCTCACTTTTTCTTGCATGTAGAGGTGAAGTACAGTTCCACCAGTATATTTTGTTTGTAACTCGTCTTGAAGTGTGAGAGCCTCAAAAGGATCATCCGTTAAATCAACAGGAATTTGAGAAGAGTTTGTATAGTAAATATTATCACCCATACCCGCTTGTAAAATTTGCTCACCGTATCTCTTCTTATCCTCTTTTGCAAATCTATAAGTTGTCCCTTCAGCTGGAGTAGCTTCAAGGTTATATAGGTTGCCACTTTTTTCTTGGAACTCTACCATCTTGTCTCGCATAAAGTTTAAAAGTTCGGTAGCTTCTTCTATACCTTGAGATGAACTTATATCATATTCATCTGAGCTAAAGTTTCTAATCATCTCGTTTATTCCATTGACTCCAATAGTAGAGAAGTGATTGTTAAATCCTGGCAGATATCTTTGAGTATATGGGAAAAGACCTCTCTCATAAAGTTCTTGAATAAAGACTCTTTTTTTCTCTAAAGTAGAGTATGCATAATTCATCAATTGCTCAACTCTTAAATATAGAGCCTCTTTATCTCCTTTATGGATATATCCAAGCCTAGCCATATTAAGTGTTACAACTCCAATGCTACCAGTCATTTCGGCACTACCAAATAGACCACCACCTCGTTTAAGAAGCTCTCTTAAATCAAGTTGTAGTCTACAGCACATACTTCTTACATGTCCTGGTTTATATGCTTCAGGATTCTCTATTTGTGCACCATGCTCATCTCTCATAAACTGGCTTCCTATAAAATTCTGAAAATATGAAGAACCTATTTTGGCGGTATTCTCAAACAGCAAGTCTGTATTCTCGCCATACCAATCAAAATCATCAGTTATATTTACAGTTGGAATAGGAAATGTAAAAGGTTGACCAGTTTTATCACCCTCAGTCATAACCTCATAGTAAGCTCTATTTATCATATTCATTTCTTTTTGGAAATGTTTATATGTCATACTTGAGAGGGAAGAGGTCCCTCTCTCTTTTGCTTTGAATCTTAGCTCGGTATCATTTATATTACTAAATAGATGTTTTTGCTTACATGTTGGAATCTGCTCTTTCAAATCGTCGGGCACATTCCAATCAATGGTTATGTTAGTGAATGGTGATTGTCCCCATCTTGCGGGAACATTAAGGTTATATATAAAACTTCGGATACTTTTTTTCACCTCCTTGAAAGTTAGTTGGTCTTTAAATACATAGGGTGCTAGATATGTGTCAAATGAAGAGAAAGCTTGAGCACCAGCCCATTCACTCTGTAAAATACCAAGAAAGTTTGCCATCTGTCCAAGGGCTTCTGCAAAATGTCTTGGGGCATCACTCTCAACTCGACCACGAACGCCATTAAATCCCTCATCAAGTAAGACACGTAGACTCCAGCCAGCACAATAGCCAGTTAAACAGTCTAAATCATGTATATGGTAGTCACCATTTCTATGTGCATAACCCTCTTCTTTAGAGTAGATTTTATCAAGCCAGTAGTTTGCTATAACTTTTCCAGCAGTGTTGTTTACAAGTCCCGCGTTTGAATAGCCTGTGTTAGAGTTTGCTTTAATTCTCCAATCAGTACCATTTATATACTCTTCGACTGTCTGTGTTGAGTTGATATAGGTAGTATCCTCTTCGAGCAAATTATCTCTTTGCATTTTATGTGTATGACGATAGAGAATAAATGAGCGCATGACATCAAAATATCTAGCCTTATATAGTTCTGACTCTATTGTGTCTTGAATATCCTCAACTGCAACCACTCTTTTTAATTCTAGTATATTGAGAACATTGAAAAATATTGAATTATTATAAGTAGTATGTTCGCTTTTAAAAGCTTTTTTTATAGCATCTTCAATCTTGAAAGAAACAAACTCTTTATATGAGCCATCTCTTTTTAAAACTTTTTCTATCATATGAATTCCTCAACTGTTTGGGGAAGTTTATACAAAGAGGAGTTAAAGAGTAATAACAAAAGTGGTCACTATTTTGTCACTAATTGGAATTTATTATTCAAAATTTATATTAAAAAGTAGTTATTTAACCTCTACTTAATAAAACTTTTAAATTAATTTGGATACAATCCACATCCGCTTTGCTGTTTTAACAAACAAAAAAGAGTATTTCTATCTTTATATATACTATATAGATAAAAGTATTGGCAAGTAATGAGTTCTCACCGATAGGTGAAGCTTTAGTGACTGAACCATAACCGGACTAGTCCGGATTTGGTGATAAATTAAGAAATCTCTTGCCTAAGAGCAGTGAAGATGTACAAACAAAGGACTACTTATGAAAGTAAGAGCTTCAGTTAAGAAGATGTGTGATGACTGTAAAGTTGTCAAAAGAAAAGGCATTGTAAGAGTAATCTGCAAAGTTAAAAAACATAAACAGAGACAAGGATAACCATGGCTCGTATATCTGGTGTTGATTTACCTAAAAAGAAAAGAATAGAATACGGTTTAACGTATGTTTATGGAATTGGTTTACATGCATCTCGTCTTATATTAGACGCGACTGGCATTGACTATAACAAAAGAGTTTTCGAATTAAACGAAGCTGATGTTGCTGCAATTACTGCGGAAATCCGTGCCAACCATATGGTTGAAGGTGATTTACGTAAAAAAGTTGCAATGGATATCAAGTCACTTATGGATTTAGGTTCATACCGTGGTCTTCGTCACCGTCGTGGTCTTCCATGTCGTGGTCAGAAAACTAAGACTAATGCTCGTACTCGTAAGGGTAAGAAAAAGACTGTTGGCGCAGCGTAAGGAATTATAGATGGCAAAAAGAAAAGCTGTTAGAAAAAAAGTAGTAAAAAAGAATATTGCACGTGGTATCTGCCACATAGCTGCATCATTTAACAATACACTTGTAACTATTACAGATGAGATGGGTAACATGATTGCTTGGAGTTCTGCTGGTTCATTAGGATTTAAAGGTTCTAAAAAATCGACTCCATTCGCTGCACAAGCTGCTACAGAAGATGCAGTTGCTAAAGCACAAGTACATGGTATCAAGCAACTTGGTATTAAAGTACAAGGTCCTGGTTCAGGTCGTGAGACTGCTGTTAAAGCAGTTGGAGCTATCGAAGGAATTACTGTTACATTTATGAAAGATGTTACACCATTACCACACAACGGTTGTCGCGCGCCTAAACGTCGTAGAGTTTAAGGAGATTACTGATGGCAAGATATAGAGGTCCAGTAGAGAAGATCGAAAGAAGATTCGGTGTAAGTCTTAACCTTAAAGGTGAGCGTCGTTTAGCGGGTAAATCTGCATTAGAAAAAAGACCTTATGGTCCTGGCCAACATGGTCAGCGTCGTAAGAAAGTTTCTGAGTATGGTTTACAACTTAATGAGAAGCAAAAAGCGAAATTCATGTATGGTGTTTCTGAAAAGCAATTCCGTGCATTATTCGTTGAAGCAAAAAGAAGAGAGGGTAATACAGGTACAAACCTTATCACTCTAATTGAAAGTAGACTTGATAACGTTGTTTATCGTATGGGTTTTGCTTCAACTCGTCGTTTTGCTCGTCAACTTGTTACTCACGGTCACCTTTTAGTAGATGGCAAAAAACTTGATATCCCTTCTTACCGCGTTAAGCCTGGTCAGAAAATTGAAGTTCGTGAAGCAAGCAAGAAAAACAATCAAATTGTTCGTGCTATGGAATTAACTAACCAAACTGGTTTAGCTCCATGGGTTGACATTGATGCTGATAAAGTATTTGGAATTTATACTCGTTTACCAGAGCGTGATGAAGTTGTTATTCCAGTTGAAGAACGTTTAATCGTTGAGCTTTACTCTAAATAGTAATTATTAAATAAAAGGCGTTAAATGAAAAAAATTAAAACTACTCCACTTGCTCCACAAGAGTTTGAGGTAGAACAGATTAGTGAAAATGAAGCTAATATTATGGCATATCCGTTTGAAACGGGTTATGCTATCTCATTAGCTCATCCACTTCGCCGTTTTTTACTTAGTAGTTCAGTTGGATACGCTCCGATTGCTATTAAAATAGAGGGTGCTAAGCATGAGTTTGACTCTGTGCGTGGTATGCTTGAAGATATATCAGACTTCATATTAAATCTTAAAGAGATTCGCTTTAAGTTAAATAATGATGCTTCTGAAGCAGAAATAAACTATAGCTTTGCTGGTCCTTGTACTATTACTGGTGCAGACTTAGGCAATGATGAAGTAGAAGTAGTAACACCTGAAGCTCCATTAGCAACTTTAAATGAAGATTCTACACTTAACTTTAGCATCAAAATTGCTCAAGGTATTGGATATGTTCCAAGTGAAGATACTTATGAAGAGTTAGAAGATGGTTATATAGCTTTAGATGCTTACTTCACTCCTGTTAGAAGTGCTACATATAAGATTGAGAATGTACTTGTTGAAGATAATCCTAACTTTGAAAGAGTTATTTTAAACATTAGAACTGATGGTCAAATTACACCATTAGATGCATTTAGAAATTCTTTAGAAGTTATGTATGCACAACTTGCTGTATTTAACTCAGAGATTAGTATTAAAGCTCCTGCAACTATTGAAAGAGTTGAAGAGAACCCTGATCTTAAAAAACTAACTACTCATATTGATAGTTTAGGTTTAAGTGCAAGAAGTTTTAACTGTCTTGATCGCTCAAACATTAAACTAATAGGTGAGATAACATTAATGAGTACTAACGACTTAAAAAATGTTAAAAACCTAGGTAAAAAATCATATGACGAAATCGTTGAAAAAGTTCTAGAATTCGGCTTTGCAGTTGGTGCTGATCTTGCAGATGATGTAGTTGTTGCATTAAAAAAGAAAATAGAAGCTTTACAAGCTTAATAAGAGGATATTAGATGAGACATCGTCATGGATACCGTAAACTAGGTCGTACAAGTGCACACCGTGCTGCTTTACTTAAGAACCTTAGTATTTCGTTAATAGAACATGGAAAAATCGAAACTACTGCTATTAAGGCAAAAGAGTTACGTTCATATGTAGAAAAACTTATTACAGTTGCTACTAAGAACGACTCTGTTGCTCACAGAACAGTATTCGCTGCGCTTCAAAGTAAAGAAGCTACAAAAACTTTAGTAAATGAAATTGCTCCTAAGTACGTTGATCGTGCTGGTGGATACACTAGAATTACTAGAACAAGAATTCGTCGTGGTGATGCTACTACTATGGCGTTTATCGAATTAGTATAATTACTAAACGATAAATCTAAACGCAGAGATTTCTCTCGCGTTTAACCCCTTTTAACTTCCACATTCTAAAATACTTTAATACAAAGTGAGACAATAAAATGAGTAATTTCGCATTTGGAACTTATAGAATAAGTGATTTAAACCCTCAGCATGTCCAAGCACTAAAATCTGCAATAGAATCTGGTATAACGATGATTGACACCTCTTCTAACTATATGGATGGAGGAGCTGAGAGGGCTATTGCTCTTGCCATGCGCGATTTTGATGATCAAACGAAAGAGAGAATTGAGATAGTAAGCAAGTTTGGATATATTCAAAACTCGAATATGGCTAAGCATAAAGATGAAGCATTTGAAGAAGTAGTTGAATACTCTGCTGATTGTTTCCACTCTATTTCAAAATCATTCATGCAAGACCAACTTACTGAGACACTATCGCGTTTAGAGATGAAAAAGCTTGATTGTTACCTAATACATAATCCTGAATACTATCTTTTAGATGCCATAAATAAAGATGTAGCTAAGGATGAGAGACTAGATGAGATGTATAGTCGTATATATGATGCTTTTGTTGCACTTGAAGAAGAGGTTCAAAATGGTAGAATTTCCTCTTACGGTATTAGTTCAAACAGTTTTGCAAAACCATCAAATGCCATAGACTTTTTACCTTATGAAGACTTACTGACTTTTGCACAAAATGCGGCCGAAGTAGTTGGCAATAAAGAGCACTCTTTTACAACTATAGAGCTGCCTATTAATATCTTAGAGACTGATGGACTAAGATGTGCTTCATGGGCTAAAGAGAGTGGATTAAGGGTTCTTGCAAATAGACCTTTAAATGCAGGTGAGGGTGAGTTGATGTATAGACTTGCTGATTATGATGAGAGCAGTGACTATTATCACCACTTTAATGAGCTTATAGATATGAGTGATAATGATACACTCAGACCACTTCATGTCTTACTAGAACAACTTGATGATAATAAACATAAGTTTGGGTGGATAGGTGATTATGATTCATTTCTCTACTCTCAAATTATTCCGCACATAAAAAAAACTCTAGAAGAGTTAAGTGAAGAAGATGTTGCAACTATGTTTAGTTCAATTGATATGTTCTTGCAAGAGTATAGAAAGATGGTGCTTTTTGAGTGCTCTAAAAGTACTAGAGTAGCACTAAAAGAGAAGTTTAGTGAATGTAGTGGTACTTTACAAGAGTGTGCCTTGCAATTTCTAATGCAAAGAGATAATATAGATTATATATTAGTAGGCATGAGAAAACCTCTTTATGTTGATGAAATACTCGCAATATAAACATAAAGATAATCAATAGTTTTATTTTTTATGACCCGTTAAGCGATTTTGTCATATTTTATGAAACTAAAATAATTTAAGGAAAATAAATATGATACCATTTTCAGATGAAGAACTTATGGGCCCAGTAAGTGCAGCAATAGACAAGGTTAGACCATCTTTAGCGCTTGATGGTGGAGATATAGATTTTATTACCGTAAGAAATGCTACCGTATATGTACAACTTAAAGGTGCATGTATAGGATGTGCTAGTAGTGGAAGTACTCTTAAGTATGGCGTTGAACGTCAGCTTAGAATGGACATACATCCAGAACTAAGTGTAGTAAACGTACCTCAGGGTATGGAACATGATATAGATAATTTATAAGAAGTATAATATGAGAACAATTAGTAAGTTTAAAACATTAAGCCTAGCAAAAAGAAGCTTTTCACAAGAGAAGTTTAAAGATGCTATGAATCAATTTGGAGAAGTCTTAGAGAAATTTCCAAATTCAAAAGAGGCTTATAATGGTGTTATACTTTCTGAAATGGCTATGAGTGGAGAGGGCGGTGCTAAAGCCCTTTTTGATTATTATGAAATTCTAAAAGAAGAAGATAAAGAGAGTGCTGATGTTATTATGGGAGATATCCTACAAAATATGGATGGCTCTTTAGAAAAACTGAGTGAAGCCTTTGCACAACCTCTTCGTGATAGATTAGAGTACGAAGATGGAATCTTATATGATGATTTTAAAGCTATTATAAATAATGGTGAAAGCTTTAAAGAGACCTTTGAGAATATTATGTTCTCAACTCGTGTTATCATCACAAAAAAAGAGGACTTTTTAGACTTTTTAAACAATCTAATTGACCATGATTTTGAAGAGATGGCATTAACTTATCTGGAAAATGCACTGAGTGTATATCCAGGTGATGAATTATTAAGAAAACTTCTAAAAAAATTATCGAATAAAGGCAATATAGTTGAAGATTGAACTACCAAACCAAGATTTTAAATATGTAAGTGAAAACTCTCAAGAGTGCGACACCCAAACCGCATTTGTACTCACCACCCAAAATGAAAAATACCTACAAAATGCTAAAGATAATTCTGCTCACTCTATTATTAAAATAGAGGATATTGCAGATCTTTTTGGAATAGACAAGATTAAAATAGTTGGAATTACTGGAACAAATGGTAAGACAACTACCGCAAGTGCTATTTACTCCTTTTTACTAGATCTTGGTTACAAGGTTGCTATGCAAGGAACACGCGGTCTTTTTATGAATGATGAAGTTGTTGAAGGTAAAACTCTTACTACACCATCAGTTTTAAATACCTACAAACATATTTATCAAGCAGTAGCTGCAGGATGTGACTTTTTTATTATGGAAGTGAGCTCTCATGCTATTGTTCAAAAGAGAATCGAGGGTTTAAACTTTGAGTTAAAAATTCTTACAAACATTACTCAAGACCATTTGGATTATCATAAAACTATTGGTGAATATATCGCAGTTAAAAATAGCTTTTTTCAAGATGAGGGTAAAAAACTTATCAATAAAGATGAAACAAAGGCCGCGTTTAAGATCAAAAATACTTACACTTATGGCATAGAGAATCCAGCTACATATAGACTTATGGCTTACTCACTTAATAATGCTTCAAGTGGGATTATTCAACATTTTCAAGAGATAGTTCCTTTTACAGCTTCTCTTCATGGTTTTTTTAATCTTTATAATCTAATGGCAGCCATTGGTGCAGTACATCTTTTAAGTGGCAAAAAGCTTGAAGAAATTGCGGATGTGGTTGATAACTTTGCAGGTGTTAGTGGAAGAATGGAACAAGTGTGCGAATTACCAAATGTTATAGTTGATTTTGCACACACTCCAGATGGAATGCAGCAGGTTTTAAATGCACTTAAAGAGAAAGAACTTTTAGTTGTCTTTGGTGCCGGTGGTAACAGAGATAAAGAAAAGCGCCCAATGATGGGTAGAATAGCCGCTTCATTAGCAAAAAAAACTTATATAACAAGTGATAATCCAAGACATGAAGACCCAGAGCTTATAGTAGCAGATATCCTCGCTGGTATTGAAGATAAGAGTAATGTTAAGGTTGAACTCAATCGAAAAAAAGCTATTGAGATGGCATTAGATGATCAAGAGGAGAATGAAGTAGTCGTTATCCTTGGTAAAGGTGATGAGTCTCATCAAATCATTTACGATGATAAATTTCCTTTTGATGATAGAGAAGTGGTCCGAGAACTCTTAAATATTAGAATCTAAAGTTCAGACCAGCAGATACTACATTTATATGTGAAGTTAGTTCAACTGCTTCATTAACTCTCTCATAAGAGATATTTTTATAATCATAAGCTATTTCAATATCAATATGTTTGTTAATTGGGATATAAAGGCCAGTCCCAAGGTTAAATGAACCAAATGTTAAACGATTACTTCCACTATTAACATAACCAGCTCCAAATCCTGCTTTAAAAAATGGATTCACATAAGGAAGATCAAAAGCTTTTATAAGGTCAACATTTAATCCATATCTATCTACATCTGTTGAATTTGCATCTACCTGTGTATAATCAAGCGAAAATTCAACAGCATAAGCCTCTCTAATTCCATAACCTACCTTTAACTTAATAATAGGATTTTCATTTGTTTTCATAGTCTCATCGGACAAACTTTCATTAAATGAACCATAACTAGCACCCATGTAAACTTGTGATTGAGAGTAAAGAGCCGATGTTATTAGTAAAAAAAGTAGAATTTTTTTCAATTTAATTTCCTGTAAAAAGTTTAATAATTTTGAGAATTATATCTAAAAAGTTGTATATCAGCTTAAAGATAAAAACTTATTTAGGTAGATACATTTAAGTAGATGTAAATTTAGCTATAATTGCACAAATTTTTTTAAGGAAATATTAATGGGAATCCCTCAACCGGCATTTTATATCTTCAAATGTGAGCAATCAGCTCCTCCAGGTATGCCAAAACCATCATGTGTAACACCAGAGACTCAGGATCTTTTTCAATATCTTGCTCAAAAACTCATGCAAGAGGCTATTATGGGTACAGTTCAGCCAATTCGTACTTCATGTATGAACAGATGTTCAGCTGGTCCAATCATGTTAGTTGAACCAGGTCATACAATGTATGCAGGGCTTACTAAAGAAAAAATAGATAGAATAGTATTAGAACATATTATCGGCGGAAATGTCGTAAATGAATATGTAATTGATGAAGAGATGTGGGATACTGCAATAAGTCCTGCTGATATGCAAAAACAAATGGGTAGATAGGAAGAATTATGTTAATTGATATGTTGTACAGCAAAATCCATCGTGCTACTGTTACTGATGCTAATTTAAATTATGTTGGTTCTATTACAATAGATGAGGAGCTTTTAGAAGCTGCTAAGATGAGAGTTGGACAAAAAGTTGAGATACTTAATGTAAATAATGGTGAGCGTTTTACGACTTACATCATTTTAGGCCAACGTGGTAAACGCGATATTTGCTTAAATGGAGCGGCAGCTCGTAAAGTTCATCCTGGTGATAAAGTTATCATTGTTGCTTATGCAACGTATGATGAAAAAGAGCTAGAGACTTACCAACCAAAAGTTGTTATATTAGATGAGAAAAACAATATTGAAACGATAGTGGAAAGTATCTAATGTTTAACATGGGCGATATGAGTAAAATGCTTGAGGGTATGCAGGAAAATGCAGGAAAACTTCAAGCAGAACTTGAGTCCAAAACCTTTAAAGTAAAAACTGGTGGCGGCTTAGTAGAACTAAGTGTTAACGGTAAGGGTGAAGTAATAGATTTAATTATTGATGATGTTACTCTCTCTGACAAAGATATGTTGCAAATTTTACTTATCGGTGCAATAAACGATGCGAATAAAATGGTGCAACAAAACCAACAAAGTAGTGCTATGGGCATGCTTGGTGGAATGAAATAGGTGCTTCGCCTATTTATTCTCTTAAATTTACTTTTATTAAATCTATTCGCCTGTAAGGGTGGGTATGACTCCTGCAAACAAAAAATTACTAAAGTAGATTATTCAGATATAGGTATAAGAATTAAAAGACAAGATGAATTAAGAAAATATCTTGAAGATCATAAAGATTTTTCTGCTCTTCTTTTTAAGAGAGAAAACTTCGAATTTTTTGTAAACATTAAGTAGAAAAAGTATAGAATTCAATATGCAAAATTTTGAGCAATTTTTAATAGATAATTTACCGACTTCACAGAGCATTCATCCGACTTATGAGGATGCACTTCGTAATATGCTTATAGCCGGCGGTAAGCGATTTCGTCCTGCACTTTTACTTGGTGTAGTCAAAGCCTACAACTCTCTTCTCCTTGATGGTGCGAGACATGCCGCGTTTGGAGTTGAACTTCTTCATACATATTCACTTATACATGATGACTTACCAGCTATGGATAACTCGCCACTTCGTCGTGGAAAGCCGACTCTTCACATATCATTTGATGAAGTGACAGCTATCTTAGTTGGTGATGCTCTTAACACGTATTCGTTTGAAGTTTTAGCTAATGCACCTTTTTCAGACTTCACAAGAGTTCAGCTAATTCGTGAGTTAGCAAGTAATGGCGGACTAAATGGTATGGTTTTAGGACAAGCAATAGATTGTTACTTTGAAAACCAACCCCTTAAAGTCGAAGATATCAAAATACTTCATACTAACAAAACAGCAAAACTTATAGCAGCATCTCTAAAAATGGGAGCTATAATAGTTGGCAAAGAAGATTTAGCTGATAAGCTTTATGATTTTGGAATTAAACTTGGACTTCTTTTTCAGATTCAAGATGATATTTTAGATGTAACACAGAGTAGCGAAGAAGCTGGTAAACTTACACATAATGATGAAGATAAAAATAGTTTTGTAACTATTCTGGGTCTCGAAGAGTCAATGAAACAAGCTAATGAGTTGGCAGATGAATTAAGTAGTGAAATGGCTACTTTTGAGAAGAACTTACAGAGTGAGTTATCACCCTTGTTAACTAAGTATATCAATAGACATAAATAATCACAAGGTGCAGCTAAAGCAGCACATCCAATATATAGATAAACAAAACTAAAACAGGAAATAATAAAATGAGTAATGTAATGCGTCAAAAAATGGCAGATAGTATAAGATTTTTAGCAGCAGATATGGTTCAAGCGGCTAACTCAGGACACCCAGGTGCACCTATGGGTTTAGCAGATATCGCAACAGTTTTAAGTGAACACTTAAACCATAACCCTAAAAACCCTGACTTTTTAAATCGTGATAGATTAGTATTCTCAGGCGGACATGCGACTGGTCTTATCTATTCACTTTACTATCTTTGGGGATACGGACTTGAAGTAGAAGATTTAAAAAACTTCCGTCAACTTGATTCTAAAACTCCTGGGCATCCAGAATATGGACATACTGCAGGTATTGAAATTACTACTGGTCCTTTAGGTCAGGGTATAGCAAATGCGGTAGGCTTTTCTATGGCTTCTAAATTTGTTGGTGCTCAGGTAAACTCTGAGACTGC
>Ga0307991_1002122_pt1 | contig 13544 bp, 14 predicted proteins | sample EllFjometagen131_FD_203146 | JGI IMG/M metagenome (GOLD analysis project Ga0307991, IMG submission 203146) | Marine microbial communities from Ellis Fjord, Antarctic Ocean - #131 | ecosystem: Environmental > Aquatic > Marine > Unclassified | place: Southern Ocean | collected 2014-10-08
TCAATAAAAAATTCTATGGGAAACCCCTCCGCGAGAAGTGTCTTGACGTATTTGGAAAGGGCCTCTCCGTACAGGGCATTGTCACCAATCGTTCTTCTGATAAAGAAGGCTCCAAAATTTCTAAAAAAATGCCCCAGAGGCCAGAAGCTGAGATTGATCCCGGCAGCGATAAAGGGAAGTTGTATATTGTTGTAGTAAAAAACATAGTGAATCAAAAAATAGTCTACGTGACTTCGATGACACGGGATCACGACAAAGGGCATCCTCTTGGAAACCTCTCTAATCCGTGAAAGCCCCTCCTTGTCTATGATCACACCGTCATAGATATTGTTCCATAACCAGGTAAGTATCCTGTCCATGAATCCCACGTACGTGTCATTATACCCGGCGGCTATCTCAAGCAGATACCCCTTGGCTCGATCAACGATGGTACCGTACCCCTCCTTCCCGGCTGCGGCCATCTCCTCCATGAACTTTACCAGCCCCGGGTCTCTGAGGGCTACCCCGACAATCTCCTCCCTTGACTTGAGGACCGGCCCGACAATGGCCCTCTTTTCATCATCAATCCTGTCTATGAGCTCCCGCCTGAGGAGATAGCTGAGGGCCTCTCTGGACTTGCCACTGTGTATCTCCAGAAATTCCGAGATATTCACGGGCTGAGAGGACACGACAAAGGCCTTATGGTACAGTCTGAAGAAGGTTATCAGCCTCCGCAACGTTCCCGGATTTTCGGTCTGACCGAACAGCAGGGTCACCAGGCTCTTGTCCTTTTTCTCCCGTCTGCGCCCGTACGCAACAAGCTGCGGCACCAGAAAGACCGGTCTGTCCATCTCTCTTTGCGCATCAATCAACTGCCCGAGGGGATCTTTCACGCTCCTGCGTCCGATAAGCTCCGAACCCCGGAGGTACACGACGGAGCTTTTTCCCTCTTTCGTTATCCTTTCCAGATATTTACTCTTGAAGGGATTGTGGAAAAACTGCGAGAGGATAGCCCTCAAGGCATAGCGAAAGGGTTGCCAGAGAAGCATGTTAATGCCGTGACAATAAACGGGCCGCTTAACATCCCCTCTGGTCAAGACGTTCCGAAGTATCAGGCAGTTGAGCTGGCTCTGGTTCTTCAGGGCGTGGATAACCACTCCTTTCCCCGAGAGATCCTTCAGTTTGTTCAGATCTTCTTCGTCCGCTTTTGCCTTGGACAGTGCCCTGCCCAGGAGTCGAAAAAGGGGGGATTTCTTCTCTTCATACAGGAGGCCACTGTAAAACTCCCCTACCCGCCTGCCGAACATTCTCCACTTAGATTTGCCTACCATGGTCTCTCGTTATCTGCCCTCCTCACCCTCAGCCGACCTACCAGTTAACCGGACAACATTCCGGGAATCTTCGAATCATGTAATCCCTCACATATCCCTCGATCTCATGGGCCGTCGAAAAGGCGATCACCGTTTTCAGCAGTTCTTTGGATTCCTTGACCGTTGAATTGCGGATTATCTTCTTTACGCGGGGGATTGCCAGAGGCGTCATGCTCAGTCCATCAAGTTCAAGGCCCAGCAGAATGGGCGTGCACAGGGGGTCCCCCGCCATCTCACCGCACATGGCAACCTTTATACCGGCCTTATGCCCCGCATCGACAACCTGCCTGAGCATTATCAGTACGGCAGGGTGAAGGGGTTCATAGAGATAGGCGACCCGCTCGTTCACCCGGTCGATCGCGAGCGCGTATTGTATCAGATCATTGGTGCCGATACTGAAGAAATCCACCCTCTCCGCCAGTCTATCTGCCATGATCACCGCAGAGGGGACCTCTATCATAATCCCTATCTTTATATCTTCGTCAATGGGAATCGCACCCGATACGAGTTCATCCTTTACCTCATCGATGATCTTCCTGGCCTCCACAATCTCCTGGATGCCGGAAATCATGGGAAGCAGGATACCGGTATTGCCATAGACACTGGCACGCAGTATAGCCCTCAACTGTACCTTGAAGAGTTCAACCTCCTGGAGACAGAAGCGTATTGCCCTCAGCCCCATCACCGGGTTCATCTCTTCGGCCAGGCCGGCATCGGAGATAAACTTATCACCCCCCAGATCAAAGGTTCTGATAGTGGCCCACTTGATTCCCGCCCCTTCTATCACCTTCTTATAATTTAAAAAGTGCTCCTCTTCGGTCGGAAGTTCCTTCCTGTTGATATAGATAAATTCCGTCCGGTAGAGGCCCACACCGTTAGCCCCGTGAAACACCGCCGAGGGTATCTCTTCGACAAATTCTATGTTCGCCCCGACACCCACACCGTGGCCATCCGCCGTCACGGCGGGAAGGTGGGCGTCCTTGATCATATCCTCTTCCATTACGAGGTAGTGCCGTTTTTTGTCCTCGTATCTCTTTATTACCTCCGGATCGGGATTGACGATAACAACACCTGCCGTCCCATCAATGATAATCAGGTCACCGGTGTTCACCTCTCCGGTAACCTTTTCCAGCCCGACAACCGCCGGGATCCCTATCGATTTTGCCACGATCGCGGTATGGGATGTTTTCCCTCCCATGTCCGTGGCAAAACCCAGGATCTTACGGGTCGCCATCTGGACCGTATCGGCCGGAGAGAGGTCTCTCGCAACGATGACAACCTCCCCCTCAATATCGGAGATCTTTTCATGCATCTTCCCGGACAGATTTCTCAGTATCCTCTGCCCCACATATTCCAGATCCCTGATACGCTCCCGCAGATACCCGTCTTCTATCTTATCGAATATCTCACGGTGCTTGGAGATCGTCATCTTCAGCGCCCATTCCGCATTAACGCGATGTTCCTCTATATTTTTTATGGTACTTTCGACAAACGTCTTGTCCTCGAGTATCATGATATAGACATCGATAAGGAGTGGGCCTACCCCCTTACAATCACCAATACCCTCCTTTATATCCAGCAATTCTCTTTTCGAGTCCTTGAGGGCCCTCTCGTACCGCTTTACCTCCCTGGAGACAAAGCGGCCATTATCTAATTTATAGAGCGTTTCCTTGACATCCTGGTGATTCAAGGCATAGGCCCTCCCAATCACGATACCGGGGGACACCCCGATACCCCTCAGGGCGGCTATTGTCTTCAGTTCATTCTCGCTCAATTATTCTTCTCCAAATTTATCTTCTATGAGTTTTTCAAGCTCTTGCATGACATCATCCGCATCCAGACCTTCAGCCTCAACGGTGAGGCGGCTTCCCATGGGACATGCAAGGGTCAGTATCTCAAGGATACTCTTGCCGTCAATCCTTTCTCCTTCTTTCGCGAGGAACACATTCGATTCATACCTGCCGAGCACACTCACTATCTTGGCGGCGGCTCTTGCGTGAAGTCCCAGTTTGTTTTTCAGGGTGAATGCCTTTATTGTCTTCATACTACACTATCACCACAAAAAAGAGTGCCGCCCCATACAGCACCGCAAGAGAGGATATTCCCCTGCTCACCAGCCAGATACACAAAAGGACGAGGGCAAGGGTCCCCCCCAGTGTAAAGCCCCACCCAAGATCCACAGGCGGAAAAGAGGAACCCACAAAGACCGCACCCAGGAGGGCGAGAAAAAACGTTGTTCCCCACTTGAGCACGAGGGTTTTCTGAGGAAGAGCCATCCTTCCCAGAAAATCGATGCCACCCTTCCCGTCCCGGTAACCCTCAACAAATCCCTTCAGGCGTATCCACAGATGGATGGAGTTGTATACCAACAGAAACACGATGGGGGCAATGACCAGTCCCCCAAGCGCAAGGAGAACCGCGGCCACCGATGAAAACGGCCTGAGCCCTCCCCAGAAAAAGGGATCACCCATTGCGGCATAGGGGGCCATCAGTGCTTCTTCGAGCCGAACCCCCTCGGGACAGTCCGGACTTCCATCAGATTCTTCCTCCACTCTGGCCACAGAAGCTATGATCGCTCCCGTCAGATACGGATGGGAACTGAACGGGCGCATGTACCGTGTCAGTATCCCGGAGATCCATTTTTTGTTTCTCCCGGATCTAACCAGGGGAATCAGGGAATAGGCAAATCCCACATTCTGCATCCCCTGGAAACCCCATGAAGATTGAATGGATAGAGACCTCAAGAATATCTCTGCCAGGTCACTCTTCTTCATGCCACACGGTCCTCTTCCGTTCCTTGAAAACCTTCATCCGTAAAGCCCCTCAGGACACATTGGTATCGCCCGGAATGAAATGTACGTAGCATGTTTGGCAGATTCGGTCAATATTATAGGTTTTTACAGACCCCTCTCCCATTTTTTTATTGACACGGCATTTTTTATCTGTTACGAAGCGCCCCAGTCTATTCGGAGCATTTGCAATGATCGGGCGATGCAGTATGATGGCCCGATTTTTTTTGTCCGATACACACTCAATCAAAAAGGGGGACGGTTCCCATGCTTTGCAAAACAGTTAAAGAAGGTTTTGAATGTGTCTTTATGACCAAGAAAGGATGCAATTTTAATGGAGGCAGTTGCCACCCGATCGTCGAAAAATGTGAAGGGTGCGACAGGTGCGTTGAATACTCTTCCGTTAAATATTGCATGATGTATCCTGATCCCGCCGGGAAATGGGCTGTGGGCGGATGTCCGTCAGCGACACACATAGAAAAGACCGCCGAAGAGGTGGCCCAAAAAATCAACCCATTGAAGGCATCAAAAAGAGGCTCAAGAAGGTAGCTCTCCTTGTAGCAAAACACCGTTACAGGCCCTGAAGAGTTCTATGGATGAGGTCTTCATCCATAGTGGGTATCTACGCAAAAAGCCGGTTCAAATGAACCGGCTTTTTCATGCACACCCCGTGAGAGTCACCAGCATCGTTTAACTGACAATTTCTCTTATTTCCTTGAGGCCCCTCTTGATGTCAGTCAATCTGCCATCCGCGTCAGGAGAGATTTTCTCTCCCTTGCCGATTCGTGCCAAACGCTTTTTAGCTCCAGCTATCGTAAACATCTCTTCGTACAGTAGGGATTTGATCTCCAAGAGCTGCTCGACGTCTTTCCTCCGGTAGAGGCGCTGGTCCGACTTCGTACGCATCGGTCTTACCGTCTTGAATTCCGACTCCCAGTATCTTACAACGTACGGTTCTACACCCAGTATCCTGCCGACCTCACCGATACGAAAATAATTCTTGTCAGGAATAACCATGATAGGAGACCCGCACAAATCCGAGACAAGACAAATGTTCAGACAATCAGCCGTTGAGCGCTTTCTTGAGCACCTGGCTCGATTTGAAGGTCAAGACTTTTCTGGCCGATATCTCGATCTCCTTACCGGTCTGTGGGTTTCTCCCCCTGCGGGCTGTTTTTCCTCTGATACTTAATTTGCCAAACCCGGAGATCTTGACATCTTCTCCTCCGGCAAGGGTATCTTTTATGATGTCAAACACCGATTCTACAAAGCGCGCTGCATCGCTCTTCGAGACACCTATCTTCTCATGAACATTTCTTATGATATCAGCTTTTGTCATCTCGTCCCTCCCTCGTTATGATATTTAAATCTCCAGTCCCCTGATCTTTGCGCCCGTGCGTTTCACTATTTTGCCAACAAGCCGTTCATGGACCTCGTTGACCTCGGCATCCGTCAAAGTTCTCGTAGCCGAACGATATGTAAATCTCACGGCCAGACTCTTCATCCCATTGGGAATTCCTTCACCGACATATACATCAAATATATCCATACACTCAAGTAAATTCTCATTTTTTTCAAGAGCGAGATCCAGGAGGTATCTCCCCTCAACTGTCTCGTCCACCACAAAAGCGACATCTCTCGAAACGGAAGGAAGCTTCGGGATATTCCGATAGAGAAAATCCTCCCGTACGAGGGGAATAATCGAATGAAGGTCGAGTTCGAAGACCACGGCCTTCCCCTTTATGTCCATCTTTTCAAGTACATCGGGATGAACATCGCCCAAAAATCCGATGGTCCTGCCATCCGATATCACGTGACACGATCTCCCGGGGTGGAGAAAGGGGCGGTCGCAACCGGAGGTGAAGCGAATATCTCGAATCCTCAGGGCCTCAAACAGATTCTCCATACCCCCCTTCAGATCGTAGAAATCGGCCTGCAGGCCGTCATCGAAGTGCCACAGTCTGTCATAACGAGCGCCACAAACAAGGGCTCCGATCCTCTCCTGCTCCCGGGGCAATTCTCTGCCTATATCGGTGAACACCTTTCCCATCTCGAATATTCGGAGGTCAGAATTTCCGGCACTGATGTTCTTGCTCATCGTCGTTAGAAGACCATACACAAGGTTTGTCCTCATGACGGACATCTCTTCCCCAAGAGAATCTTCAAGCCGTATGAATCTCCGTCCCTCATCATCCTCACTCAGCCCCAAGACATCCGTCGAGGTGGGTGAAGTAAAGCTGTAGTTGATAACCTCTGAATACCCATACCCGTTCAATATGGCTCGGATTCTGTTTTGCAGTGCCCTCTTATTGCTCGTGGTAACCGCTTTGGGTGAAAGCTCGGGCAGAGATGTGGGAATACCTTCGTACCCATGGATCCGTGCTATCTCTTCGGTCAGATCTATCTCCCGCGCAATGTCAACCCTGAATGTGGGAGGCGTCACCAGATAGGTCCCTGGTCCCTTTTCGCTCACGATCATCTCGAGTCCTTCGAGAATCTCTTTCATTTCCGCCGCTTCAATCTGTGTGCCCAGGATTCGGTTTACCTGTTCTGGTCGGAGGGGTACATCTTGCACCACTTCGATCTTTCGGGGATACTGATCAATATACCCTTTGCATATCGAACCGCCCGAAAGATCCGCTATCAGCTGGGCCGCCCTGTCGAGGGCCCTGACCACCCCATCAGGGTCTATCCCCCGCTCGAAACGAAAGGCGGCGTCCGTACCCATCCCCAGAGATCTCGAGGATTTCCGGATGGAGGAAGGATTGAAGTAGGCACTTTCAAGGAGGACATCTTTCGTGTCGTCCTCCACCTCGGAATCGAGACCACCCATGATGCCGGCAACCGCGACTGGTCGGGACCCGTCACAGATCATCAGGGTATCGGCGCTCAGTGTCCGGGGCTTTTCGTCCAAGGAGATAAACTGCTCGCCCTCCTCGGCGCCTCTCACGACGATCCGACCCTCTTTGAGAGACCGGAAATTGAAGGCGTGCAGGGGCTGACCGTATTCCATCATGACGAAGTTCGTCACATCAACAACGTTATTTATCGCGCGCAGGCCTACCGCTTCGAGTCTCATCCGCATCCATGCCGGGGAGGGCCGTATTTCAATATCCTTTATGAGACGGGCGGTATACCGGGGGCATAGATCGGGGTCGAGGATCGTCACGGAGGTCAGCTCATTGATATCCTCCCCCTTCTCCTCGAATTGGATGGCGGGGTAGCGCACCCTTCCCCCTGTCGTGGCGGCGATCTCTCTGGCTATTCCTATCATGCTCAGACAATCGGCACGGTTGGGGGTAATGGATATCTCAAGGGTGACATCCTCCAGATCAAGGGCCACTGCCAGATCTTCGCCAAGGGTGAAGGTGTCAGGCAGTATCATGATCCCGCTTGTGTCTTCGCCTATCCCCAGTTCCTCTTCGGAGCACAGCATCCCCTCGGACAACTCTCCCCGAAGCCGGGAGCTCTTTATCGTGTAGCCGCCCGGTATGGTCGCCCCCACCGTGGCGAGGGGAACGATATCACCCGCATGTATGTTTTGTGCGCCGCACACCACCGGAAAGGTCTTGGCGCCCGTAGAGACCTCACACAGTGAAAGTTTATCGGCATTGGGATGGGGCCTTATGGCGAGTATCTTTGCGACAGCCACCCCGGAGAAACCGGGGCTTACCCTGTCTATGGAATCAACCTCCAGGCCGGCCATCGTCAGTTTACCGGCGATCTCCTCCGGGGTCAGTTCCACATCAATATAATCCTTCAACCATTTGAGACTGACTAACATATATATTCACCAACGTTCAGGTATTCGGTCAAAACTGATCGAGGAATCTCCGGTCATTCTCGAAAAACAGACGAATATCCGATATGCCGTATTTGAGCATCGCAATCCTCTCGACGCCGAGGCCGAAGGCAAAACCGGAGATCTCTTCGGTGTCATAGTGAACGGTCTTGAAGACCTCGGGATCAACCATCCCGCTTCCGAGGATTTCTATCCATCCGCTGTGGCCGCAGACTCGGCAGCCGGCGCCTTTGCACATCACGCACTGTATGTCAACTTCCGCGCTCGGCTCTGTAAAGGGGAAAAAACTGGGACGAAATCTGAGCTGGGTATCGCTCCCGAACATCTGCCGGAGAAAAAAGGTGAGGACACCCTTCAGATCTCCGAACGTGATACCCTTGTCAACCAAAAGTCCCTCAACCTGATGAAACATCGGGGTATGCGAGATGTCGGAATCGGGCCGGTACACCTTGCCGGGGGAGAGGATTCTCACGGGGGGAGCCTGGTTTTCCATGGTCCTGATCTGGACGGGAGATGTATGGGTACGCAGGACAACGCTGTCGGTTACATAGAATGTATCGTGTGCGTCTCGGGCCGGATGATCTTCGGGAATATTGAGGGCCTCAAAATTGTAATAGGCCAACTCCACCTCGGGCCCCTCAACCACAGAGAATCCCAGGGTTGCAAAGATATCGCAGATCTCACCCTCCACCCGTGTGACGGGATGGACCTTTCCATATCGCACACCTCTTCCGGGGAGGGTGACGTCGATCCGCTCCTCACGCAGCGCCTTGTCTTTATCCCCGGATTCTATATCCTCCAGGGCCCGTTCTATCTTTTCCAGCAGGGATTTTTTTATGTCGTTGGAAATCTTACCGAGCAGGGGTTTCTCTTCAGGGACGACATCCTTCAGCCCCCGGAGGAGGTCTGTAAGGAGACCCTTCCTTCCGAGGTATCTGGTCTTTATGTCAAGAAACTCCCCTCCGGTCTTTGCTGAAGCTATCGCATCATCAGCCTTTCTCCGCAGATCCTCGAGGGCTTCTTTCACGTAATCTATTCACCTTTCGCCATACCGGCAATCTTTGAAAAGGCCCCGGGATCACTGACGGCAAGCTCCGCAAGTATCTTTCTGTCCAGGTCAACCCCCGCATTTTTTATCCCGCTTATCAGTCTGCTGTAAGAAATCCCGTTCATACGGGCGGCGGCGTTTATTCTCGCGATCCAGAGTTTCCTGAAATCCCGCTTCCTGACCCTGCGATCCCGGTAAGAGTATTTCATCGCCCGCTCAACGGCCTCGGTAGCGGTCCGGTACAAACGGCTTCTCGCTCCGAAATAACCCTTTGCGAGCTTCAGCACTCCTCTTCTCTTTTTCCTCGCATGTATACTTCTCTTTACCCTTGGCATATATATATCTCCCTCAAGCTTCCATTACATATAAGGAATCAGCTTTTTGATTCCGTTTGTGTCGCTCTTGCTCAGAAGACCTGATTTTCTCAGACCTCTCTTTCGCTTGCTCGTTTTTTTGGTCAGAATGTGGCTGGCATAGGCCTTGTTTCTCTTGACCTTTCCCTTTGCGGTAAGGCCGAACCTCTTAGCCGCCCCTCTGCGTGTCTTCATTTTTGGCATTCTCTTACTCCCGGTTTCATTATTAAAAACGGTTACTTCTTCGGCGGGGACACCACCATTATCATGTTTCTCCCCTCGCGCTTGGGAAACTGGTCAACGACGCATGCCTCGCCAAGCCTGTCCTTTATATTCTCCATCATCTGCCTTCCCTTGTCCGCATATACAATCTCCCGCCCCCTAAACATCATGGTTATCTTTACCTTGTTGTTCTGTTCGAGAAAGCGTTGTATGTGGCGAAGTTTGACGAGAAGATCGTGTTCCTCGGTCTTGGGCCTGAGGCGAATCTCTTTCAGCTGAACTGAACTCCGACTCGTCTTTGCGCCGTGAGTCTTTTTGCTCTGCTGATACAGGTGTTTCCCGTAATCCATGATCCGGCACACCGGCGGCGAGGAACTCGGTGCCACCTCAACCAGATCAAGCTCCGCCTTTTCAGCCACCCCCAAGGCATCAGCAAGGGTCAGTATCCCCAACTGCTCCCCATCAGCGCTGACCACTCGTACCGTGTCAACCCTGATCTCTTTGTTGATTCTCAAATGCTTAGCTATGTGTCACCTCCTAAAATATCGCGTAAAATAGGTATTGTACCACATTTTTATTCATATCTGTCACACTTTTCGCGTACAATAGCAACAAAATCATCAACGCCCATGGAACCGAGATTCTTGCCGCCATCCCGCTGCCGGGGTGAGACCGTCCCGGATTCAACTTCCCGGTCACCGATAACAAGCATATACGGAACCTTCTGCATCTGCCCTTCCCGTATCTTATATCCGAGTTTCTCGTTTCTGAAATCTCTCTCGCAGCGCACCCCCGCTTCCACAAGCCGGGAATAGACCTCCTCGCCGTGAGGAATATGGCTGTCGGTTACGGTCAGGATGCTTGCCTGCACCGGAGACAGCCAGACGGGAAAGGCACCCGCGTAATGTTCAATCAACACCCCCATGAACCGCTCGATCGCACCCAGGATAACCCGGTGGAGCATAACGGGCCGGTGTTTTTCTCCATCCGCCCCTATGTACGACAGATCAAACCTCTCGGGAAGGGCAAAGTCGCACTGTATGGTCGCGCACTGCCATTTTCTCCCGAGTGCGTCCTTGAGCTTGAAATCAATCTTGGGACCGTAAAACGCGCCGTCCCCCTCGTTGATATCATACGTTATCTTATTGTCCTCAAGTGCCAGTTTCAGGGCGTCAGTCGCCAGCTCCCAGTCCGCGTCCGAACCTATCGAGTCTTTCGGACGAGTACTCAGTTCCACCTCGTATGCAAAACCGAAAACGCCCATGGCATAATCGACCAGGTCCGCGATAGCCCTGATCTCGGCGTTCAGCTGATCGGGTGTGCACAGGATATGGGCGTCATCCTGCGTAAACTGGCGTGCCCGCATGAGGCCATGCAGGACACCCGTCTTCTCATGCCGGTGGACCGTCCCCAGCTCGAAATATCTCAGGGGCAGATCCCGGTAACTGCGTATCTTTGATTTGTATATCAACATGTGTGAGAGGCAGTTCATCGGTTTGATACCGTATGCCTGCCCGTCCACCTCGGTAAAATACATATTTTCGCGGTAGTGGTCGAAGTGGCCGGATTTTTTCCACAGGTCAACCTTCAGGATCTGCGGGCCCATGACGATATCGTACCCGCGTTTCAGGTGTTCCTTCTTTTCCCAATCCTCGATGATCATCCTCAGGAGGGCGCCCTTCGGGTGGAATATGATCAGCCCCGGGCCAGCCTCATCATTTATCTGGAAGAGATCAAGCTCTCTCCCCAGCCGCCGGTGGTCTCTCTTTTTGGCCTCCTCTATGAGCGTGAGGTAACCATCCTGCTCTTCCTGTGTGGCAAACCCGGTACCATAGATACGCTGGAGCATCTTATTCTTTTCATCCCCGCGCCAGTAAGCCCCCGCGACACTCAGGAGTTTAAAGGCCCGGATCATCCCCGTCGAAGGGATGTGGGGACCCCGGCAGAGATCGACAAATCCCCCCTGGGTGTACAGACTCACATCGGTCACATCGTCGGGGAGATCATTGATCAGTTCCACCTTGTACGGCTCACCCCTCTTTTCAAAGAACGAAACCGCATCTTCCCGTGACATCTCCGTACGGACAAAGGGATGATCGGCGGAGACAATCTTACGCATCCGTTTCTCTATCTTCTTGAGATCCTCGGGTGTAAAGGTGTCGGAATATTCAAAATCATAGTAGAAACCGTTTTCTATCGAAGGCCCTATGGTCACCTTGACATCGTCGAAGATATCCTGGACCGCCTGGGCCATGATGTGCGATGTGCTGTGCCGCAACACACCCAGACCATCCGCGGAGGATATATCGACAAGCTCTACAGAGGCATCTTCTGTGACGGGGCGGTTCAGGTCCACTATCTGGCCATTAACCCTGGCCGCCACGGTTGACGCAAGCGCATCTCCACATCGGGAAGAGAGTATCTTTCCGACAGTTTCTCCGGACTGGTATACCTCAGCGGAACCATCCGGCAATGTCACCGTAATCTTTTGCACAGCACTATCCGAAAAAGCTAACATTCCGAGATCATGAGGGGTTATTCCCTCGATCCCCTAAAGAAAGGGCACCACAAACGCCGATGCCCTCGCACATGCATATAAATGGTAGGCACGCAGGGATTTGAACCCTGGACCCCCACCGTGTCAAGGTGATGCTCTCCCCCTGAGCTACGTGCCTATGGCCTGAAAAGACTAAGTCACCTAACAATAAAACGTTCTTGTGTCAAGAAATATTATAAAAACCCTATGAGTTGTTTGCGGCTTTTATCCCTTTGAAGATATAATAAAATCCTGAAACCACGGTAAAAAAAGCGGTTCCCCAGAATAACGTCTCAATCACCATGGAATTGGTATATCCGGGCTGAAACTTGGACACGAGCACAAAGAAGACCGTCAGGAGCTGCATCACCGTCGTCGCCTTGCTCACATAGGTCGGACGTATCTCGATGGGGACGGACATTAGAAAGAGTACGGACACGCCAAAGAGGATGATGCAGTCCCGGCTTATGACAACCACCGCGAGCCAGCCCGGCACAATCTCCAAAACCGACAGAATAACAAAAGATGTTATTATCAACGCCTTGTCCGCCAACGGATCCAAGTAGGAACCCAGGACGGTCTGCTGGTTCAGGATTCGTGCCAGGAATCCGTCCAGACCGTCGGTTATACCTGCTATGACAAAGACCGCGAGGGCAGAGGAAAAGGAACCCTGCATTATAAGGATAACAAAGATCGGAACCAGTACTATACGAATGAGGGTAAGGAGATTGGGAATGTTCATAAGCTATGGTCCTGTTTGTCTACCAGAATTTCCAAAATTTCTTTTCAGGAAGTGGCCTTCCCACAAAATCAGGCCCATCCGGGAGACTCGCAAAGGTTTTCTCAATAATCTCTCGAATAGCCGGTTCGTACGACTGATATGCCTTCAATTCAAGCCTCTTCCGGGTAAAGTCATAGTGCCTTTCGACTATGCTGTGTCGTGAACTCCAGAGTGTTGCCCCCGCTGCGGCATCTTTTAATTCGAGCACAACAGAGACCGTTGTGGATGCATACATGCTGACGAATGAGGTCTTCCATTCAAGCAGCCTGCAATACAGAATGGCATCCACACCCAGCAATTTCCCCATAACCTCCGTTGGGATGCTGTATGTGGTATCATCCGCGTTCCGGCCCTGATACGCAGCCAATTTCTCGTCTATCATAGAGAGGGGTATTCGAGGGTACCCCTTAAAATACAGGGCATCGAGGATTCTTTCTCTCAGAAGCCGTGCCACCTGTGTGTCTCCCGTCTTATTGTCAACAGGCGCCAGAGCAATGAGCCGTACTCCCTTCTGATTATAATCCGGGACAATAGTACGGGAAATCCCGGAGGTACATCCCGATATGACAAAGACAATAAGACATAATACAACACCTACCTTTAGTTTATACATCAATTTCTTACTCCTTTATCATGTTGAATTCTATGGTATCCCTGGTCATCT
>Ga0307991_1002124_pt1 | contig 13537 bp, 10 predicted proteins | sample EllFjometagen131_FD_203146 | JGI IMG/M metagenome (GOLD analysis project Ga0307991, IMG submission 203146) | Marine microbial communities from Ellis Fjord, Antarctic Ocean - #131 | ecosystem: Environmental > Aquatic > Marine > Unclassified | place: Southern Ocean | collected 2014-10-08
GTTATAGGGTTTGTTAATGTTGATAATAAGGGATTGGAAGGGTTAGAAAAAGTATACGAAGATAATCTGGGCGGCACACCCGGTTGGCGGCATATTGTTCGGGATGCAAAAAGAAGAACTGTACTAATAAAAGAAAAAGAATCTGTTCCTGCGAAAAATGGAAGTAATATTGTTTTAACTGTAGATAGTGTTATTCAATACATTGTAGAGGAAGAGTTAGACCGGATGGTAAAAAAGTTTAATCCGGGAAAAGCTTCAGTTGTTGTAATGGATCCATTTACAGGTCAAATTCTTGCTTTGGCCAATTTTCCAAATTACAATCTGAATGAGTTTAATAAAACTCCAAAAGAATTTTTTAAAAATACTTCAATTTCAGATGTATATGAACCAGGTAGTGTTTTTAAGATAGTTACAGCCAGTGCGGCTTTAGACGAAGGGGTAGTTGCTCTCGAAGACAAATTTTTCTGTGAAAATGGAGAATATCGGGTCGGTGGACGTATTTTACATGATTTTCATCGGTATGGAAGACTTTCGTTCCAGGATATTATCGTGAAGTCCAGCAATATTGGAACAGTGAAAATTGCGGAAAAACTTGGTAAAAAAAGAGTATTTGAAGCGGTTAAAAAATTTGGATTTGGTAGTAAAACAGGAATTGAATTGCCGGGAGAAGTCGCAGGGATCAGCAGGCATTATTCAAAATGGTCGAAGAGCGACATAACCACTATACCTATTGGTCAGGGAATAGCCGTTACGCCCTTGCAATTGGCTTCTGCAGTTAGCGTTATAGCTAACGGGGGTTTCCTGATGAAACCATATGTTGTGGAAAAAATCACAACATGGCAAGGTGATGTTTACAAAGAATTTTCTCCGGAGTGTAAAGGAAGGGTTTTAAAAAAAGAAACATGTGATAAAATGAAAGAAGTGCTTTATCGTGTAGTTTCGGAGGGAACAGGAAAACGGGCAAATTCTAAAAAATACAAAGTTTGCGGTAAAACAGGTACGGCGCAGAAAGTGAATCCTTCAGGCGGATATTACGAGAACAAATACAATGCTACGTTTATCGGATTTGCCCCCAAAGAACGTCCTGTTTTGAGTATTGTGGTTACAGCCTCGGATCCGCACCCGGTATATTTCGGAGGAAGCGTTGCAGGTCCTACTTTCAAAAATATTGCGGAAAGAACGCTCGAATATTTAAAGACCGTGCATAAATAAATGTGATGGATATGGAGAATGTCCAAAAGTTAAAAAGTCTAAAAGTTTAAAAGTCTGATAATTCAAAAGCAGCAGTCTTGTGGAAACTTTTGAATTATAGTTAAAAGGGCGAAAAATAAAAGGTTAAAAATCCTAAAGCTTATAAAAAGCTTTTCGCAAAGGCGGACGGACTATGTTTGGGGACTTTTGACCTTTAAACTTTTAGACATTTGAACCTTTTTTGTGAATAATCGGTAGATAAAAAGATGAACAAAAAACTTAACAGTTTAATAGATAGAGGGGTTGTTACTCTGGATCGTATCAAAGTTGATTCTAGAGAGGTTAATCCTGGAGATGTTTTTGTTGCTGTAAGAGGAACAAAAATAGACGGGCACAATTATGTGCAGGAGGCCTTAGGAAAGGGCGCTGCTTATGTTGTTTGCGAAGAATCAAGATCCGGCAGTTATACGGATCTTGATGGGAGAATTATTTTTACCGTCGATACAATGGGGTTATTAGGCGGGATGCTAAGCCGACTGGATGATGGCCTTTTTGATAAACTTTCTCTTTACGGAGTTACTGGAACCAATGGAAAAACTACGACAGCATTTATGATAAAAAATATTCTAAAGGCTTCAGACGTGAATAGCGGGTTATTGAGCACTGTATTTATTAATACTGATGGGGAAGAGTACATAAAAGCTAAAATGACAACCCCGGATATTCTTTCCGTGTATAGATACCTTTCTATGATGAAAGAAAACGGAAAAGATGCAGCTGTAATTGAAGTATCAAGTCACGCATTGAATCAAAAACGTATTTCTGGAGTAAAATTCGATTCAGCGGTTTTTACAAATATTACTCCTGAACACCTTGATTATCATAAAAATATGGAAGCTTATCTGGAAGATAAACTAAATGTTTTCCAGTATTTAAAACCGTCAGGAATAAGTGTTGTAAATATAGATGATGTAGTTTTGGAAGAAGTCTTTGAAAAAAGAGCACTTCAGAACCCGATTACGTTTTCGATGGACAAAGATGCGGAGATAACAGCTAGCGTTATAGATGTTTGCAGTACTGGGACCAGACTGAAAATAAAAATTAAAGGACAATTTGAAATTGATGATGTGTTCTTAAAACTTCCTGGCAAGCATAATATTTATAATGTGCTTGCTGCAATCGCTGCATTATCCAGAAGAGGTCTTACAGCGGAAAATATACGCAACGGGATAGAATCTTTTAAATCGGTGCCGGGGCGTCTTGACCAGGTTGAAACAAATGCGGATTTCAAGATATTTGTAGATTATGCACATACCCCAAATGCACTTGAGAACATTTTAAGAAGCACAAGGACTTTCTGTGCAGGTAATTTGATTTGTGTTTTTGGTTGTGGAGGAGACAGAGACAAAAGTAAACGTCCAGAAATGGGTAGAATAGCCGAAGAACTAAGCGATTATGTTATATTGACGAATGATAATTCACGGACGGAAGACCCTGTTGATATTATTAACCAGATCGAAAAGGGTATACGTGGAAATAATAATTATTGTATAATAGCCGATAGGTATAAGGCGATATTGGAAGCTGTAAAAAAAGCAAAAGCTAAAGATGTGGTATTGATTGCCGGTAAAGGGCATGAGGATTATCAGATCATTGGCAAGGAGATTTTTTCATTTAATGATAAAATAGCTGCTGGAAAAGCATTGAGTGAGATAGGGCTGTAAAATACAGTTTTACAGCCCTATTTGGAGATATAATGAAAACTATTAAATTAAGAGAAATTGCAGAAATTGTTAACGGGGAACTATTTGCAGATGACCCAGAAATTAGAGTAAAGGGGTTTTCTATTGACTCCCGTACAATAAAAACGGGCGAAGTGTTTATTGCGGTCAAGGGGAATCGGTTCGACGGGCATGATTATATTATGGAGGCTATTAAAAACGGAGCAGTGGCTGTTATAAGGAAGAGAAATATAGATAAGGTGGCAGATCATTCTGTGAGAGAGATTCTCGTTAATGAAACGCTAGATGCTCTGGGGAAAATAGCCGCAGGATTTCGCGGACGTGTTTTTATACCTGTAGTCTGTGTTTCTGGGACAAATGGCAAAACAACTGTGAAAGATATGCTAGCTCATATTTTATCCGGGAAATATAAGGTTCTTAAAAATAAGGATTCGTACAATAATATAATCGGACTAAGTCTTACTCTTTTTGATCTTGATAGCTCTCATGAAGTAGTCGTTCTGGAATTAGGTACAAATTATCCCGGTGAGATCGCAAAACTTGCAGAGATCGCCAGACCTTATTTAGCTGTAATTACGAATGTTGGAGACGGACATCTGGAAAATTTAAAAAACCGAGAAGGCGTTTTTTTGGAAAAAATAAGCCTGCTTAATTCTTTACCGGATGATGGTATGATGTTTTTGAATAAAGATGATTCTCTTCTTGTAAAGGTGGCTTCTTGGGGAAAACACAAAAGATTTTTTGGCAGAACGGAAGGCTCCGATTTCTGTATTTCAAAAATAAACAGAGAAGAGAACGGATACAGTTTTTGTTTGAACAAAAAGAAATATTACATTCCAGTCCTGGGTGAGCATAATATTTATAATGCTGCCGCTGCAATAGCTGTTTCTGAATATCTGGGTATGGAATATGTCGAAATAAGGGAAAGGTTGAAGAATGTTGCTTTGCCTAAAATGCGCTTAGAGCAGATAAAGATCGGTGATGTATTGTTTATAAATGACGCATATAATTCTAATCCAAGTTCCTTTCGATGTGCTCTTAAAGTTTTGAAAGAAAATTCGTCTAGAAAGAAAAAAGTTGTAGTAGCTGGAGATATGTTAGAATTAGGGGAAAAAAGTGGTGAACTGCATGAGAATATTGGCAAAAATATAGCCGAAGCGAAAATAGATTGTTTTATCGCATTAGGGGATAGTGCAAGATTTATCGCGGAAAGCGCTGTTTCCTTTGGGATGAAAGAAAATACGGTTTTCAATGTTTTCGATCATGATGCTGCAGCTAAAGTGTTACTAGGGATGTCTGATTCTGATACGATAGTTTTATTAAAAGGATCTCGTGCTTCAAAAATGGAGGAAATACTCAAGTGTTTTACCACATGCTATATCCACTAAAAGAATTATGGTTCGGGTTTAATATTTTTAGATATATTACATTCAGGGCCAGTATGGCGGCAATAATGTCTTTTCTTTTTTGCATTATTTTTGGCCCAATAATTATTCGATGGCTCGAAAAACTTAATGCGGGTCAATATGTGAGGAAAGAACATGTTGATTCTCTATATGATATTCATAAACATAAAGAGGGAACTCCCACAATGGGAGGAATCCTTATAATTGTTTCTGTTTTGATCACCTCTCTTTTATGGTGCCGTCTGGATAATGACTATGTGCTTTTAGTTCTTGGTGGGATGATATGGTTGGGGATAATCGGTTTTATCGATGATTTTGCTAAAATAAAAAATAAAAGCGCGAAAGGTATAAGAGCAGTTACGAAGCTGATCGGACAGATAACTCTTGCGATTATAGTTGGTATATTCGTAATAAAAAACAACAATCTTGGGTCGGAATTATATGTACCGTTCATTAAAAATGCTGTTGCGAATTTAGGAGTGTTTTATATTTTATTTGTTCTTGTCGTAATTGTTGGAACTTCAAATGCTGTTAATTTAACTGATGGACTTGATGGACTGGCTATTGGCTGTGTGATATTTATAACTATGAGTTATGCGGTTATATCCTATGTTACCGGGCACGCGGTTCTCAGCAAATATCTTCAGATCTTTTTTCTTAAAGGAGCTGGAGAATTAACGATTTTATGTGCGGCTCTTACCGGGGCATCAATGGGTTTTTTGTGGTTTAATGGACATCCCGCTAGCATTTTTATGGGAGACACCGGCGCACTTTCTTTAGGAGGAACAATTGCTATAATCAGCGTGCTTATAAAGAAAGAAATTTTATTATTTATCGTTGGCGGTGTACTTGTGGTGGAATCTTTGTCGGTTATTCTTCAGGTTTTGTCATTTAAATGGAGAAAAAAGCGTATTTTTTTAATGTCGCCTATTCATCATCATTTTCAAATTCAAGGTTTGCATGAATCAAAGATCACTGTGCGGTTCTGGATAATTGCCGCTATTCTTGCTCTTCTGAGCATGGCAACTTTGAAAGTAAGATAATTCCGGATGTGGCAGGATCTGGTTAATTTTTACATAAAGGTTTTTATGCTTGATGTTAAGGGAAAAAAGGTATTGGTTGTAGGGTTTGGTATCAGCGGCCAGGAAGCTGCTAAACTGTTGATTGATCATGGTGCGGAAGTTAAAATTACAGATTCCGGGAACAATGATTCAATTAAAAAGAAGCTTTCAGAATTTTCCGAATATAATATTGAAGTAGAGATCGGGACACATTCAGAACAATTTATCGATGGAGTAGATTTTGCTGTTGTGAGTCCCGGAGTGGCGATTGATTCGAAGATCATTGTTGATTGTCGTATGCGGGGATTGTCGGTAATAAGTGAATTGGAACTTGGATTCAGATTTTGCAAGGCACCGATTATAGCGATAACAGGAACAAATGGTAAAAGTACTACAACGGAATTAATCGGTACAATATTGAAAACAGCGGGGTTGAAAGCAATTGTCTGTGGGAATATCGGAAATCCACTTTCAGGAGAAATTCAAAGAATACAGTCTGATAGTATAGTAGTAGCCGAAGTAAGTTCTTTTCAACTTGAGACGATTGATAAATTTAAACCACACATTGCGATATTGTTAAATGTTTCTGATGATCATTATGATAGGCACAAGGATTTTGAAACATATAAAACTGAAAAACTAAAAATATTCCAGAATCAGGATGAAAAAGATTGGGCGATAATAAATACAATTTTTAAAAAGGACGCCTTTATTCCCGAAATAAAAGCTAATCTTCATTATTATGGTAGCGATGCGGCTGAAGTTTGGATACAGGATAGTGAAATAAGGTTGAACTGGGAAGGGGAGGAATCGTCTTTGATGAAAATTGAAGATATGCCGTTTAAAGGGATCCACAATATACATAATTTACAAAGCGCTGTTTTAGTTTCAAAAATATTAAAAGTAAGTAATGAGGACATCCGTAATGGCATCAAAACATTTAGTGTGCTTAAACACCGTTTCGAAAGTGTGGGTATTTTTGATGGGATAGAATTTGTAGATGATTCTAAAGCTACCAATATTGACGCTACATGTTATGCTCTTCGATCTGTTGATAAAAAAGTTATACTGATAGCTGGAGGAATAGATAAGGGCGGAGATTACGGTAGTATTTCCCCATTGATAAAGGCGTCTGTTAAAAATATTGTTGTAATCGGGCAGGCTAAAGAGATACTAAAAAAAATATTTTCACATATAGTTAATGTACACGAAGCCAAAGACATGAAAGAGGCTGTCCAGAAATCCGTCGAATTAGCTTCAAGCGGGGAGATGGTGATGCTGTCGCCCATGTGTTCAAGTTTTGATATGTTTTCGGGATATAAAGAACGTGGTGAAGTTTTTCAACGCGAAGTATTTAAAAGAATGAAGGTAAGGCAGGAAAGACTATAGACAAAAGACAATAGACTGTAGACTAAGAACTTTTTTGAGGCACCAGCAGGAAGTCTATAGTTTACGGTCTATAGTCTATGGTATGGTCTAAAATATGAATAAAGACGCTAAAGTAGTATTGGTTATGTCTTCTTTGCTTGTGATGGTCGGAACCGTAATGATCTATTCATCAAGTGCGGTTTATGCATTCAGGAAATACGATAATAGTTTTTATTTTGTGAGGCAGCATTTAGTTCATATCTTCGCGGGAATAGTAAGTGCAATTATTTGTATGGCATTGCCGATAGGGAAATTGCAGAAGCATTCTAAGGGTATTATAATTTTTTTTATGTTTTTATTGTCAATAGTTCTGATTCCCGGAATTGGCAACGAGATCGGCGGAGCACGTAGATGGTTTAGGTTTTTCGGGATTGGAATACAGCCTTCCGAGATGGCGAAATTAGCTTTGATCATTTATTTAGCGGATTACATATCTAGAAAAAAATATTTGTTGCAGAATTTTACTTTTGGTTTGTTGCCGGCTCTTTCTGTGATCGGGGCTATGGGGCTGTTAATCCTTCTTGAGCCGGATATGGGAACATTTGTTTCAGTTATATTTATTGGGTTTGTAATGTTATTTGCTTTTGGTGCGAAAATAAAGCATTTATTCTTTTTGTTTATGGGCATGCTGCCGCTATTGTATGTGGCGATAAGATATGAACCGTACCGGTTTAGGCGCATTATTGCATTCTTTGATCCATGGAAGGATCCAAAAGGCACAGGGTTTCAGCTTATACAATCATTTATCGCACTTGGATCGGGTGGTTTTTCCGGGGTAGGTCTGGGCGAATCCAGACAAAAATTGTTTTTTTTACCGGAATCACATACGGATTTTATTTTTTCTATTATAGGGGAAGAACTTGGATTTATCGGAGCTTCAGCGATTATTGTGATGTTTGGAATTCTTATATGGCATATTTTTCGTATTTCACTTAAAATAAACCGTGATTATTCTTCATTAATTGTTTTTGGTGTCGGTGTCTTATTCGCTTTTGAGTTTCTTGTAAATATTGGAGTATCCATGGGGGTATTGCCCACAAAAGGGATGCCATTACCGTTTATTAGTTATGGTGGCAGTTCTTTGGTGTGTCATTTTGCCGCAATAGGGCTGGTTTTAAGTATGGCAAAGGAGGTTGAATAATATGCGGGTTATTCTGGCTGCAGGCGGGAGTGGAGGACATATCTTTCCATCTCTTGCATTAGAGGCCGAAATACAGAAAAAAGGCGATCATGATGTTTTCTTTGTTTCAAGTATGAGAAGATTGGATCGCACTTTGCTCGACAAAAATGAAAAGGAAGCGTTTTTTCTGTCAGTTAATCCGATGCCTCGGAAATTTAATCCGGTTAAAATATTTACTTTTATTTGCAATTTAATTAAAGATGTTTTTAGATCTTTTGCCATTCTTTTGAAAGTAAAACCTCATGTAGTTGTTGGGTTTGGCGGGTATTCGTCAGGAGCGATATGCATGTCAGCCAGGATATTAAATGTTCCCGTATTGATCCATGAACAGAATTTATATCCGGGCCGAGCGAATAAAATTCTAAAATTTTTTGTTAATAAAATTGCGGTAAGTTTTAAGGATTCATTTTCGTTTTTTAAACATTATCGTCATAAGCTTATATATTCCGGTAATCCTATACGGCTTGGTTCTCTTAATAATGAACCAAGAGCATCTGCTGTCAGGCTTGATCTTGATAGTGATAAGTTAACGGTATTAATAATGGGCGGGAGTCAGGGATCTTCTTTTTTAAACAAATCTTTATCCAAAGTCGCGAAACTTATTAAAGAACAAAAAGGGGAAACTATTCAATTTATTCATTTAACCGGCAAAAAAGATTTTAAGGATATCGAATGTTTTTATAAAAACAATATGATATCAGGAAGGGTTTTTCCTTTTTTGGACAGGATCGATGATGCATATGCTTTATGCGATATTGCTGTGACAAGGGCGGGGGCTTCTGCAATATTCGAACTTGCGTATTATGGAAAGCCTATGATTTTAATTCCTTATCCCAATCCTAAGAATAATCAGAGATTTAATGCTGTGTATTTTTCGGAACAAGGGGCTGCGATCAATGAGAGGGAAAAGGGATTGGAGGCAGAAACGTTATTCAGAGAAATTATGGAGATACTTGAAGGCAAAGAAAAATATTGTGAAATGGCAGAGAATGCGGCAAGACTTGGGTTTCCTGACGCAGGTAAGGTTCTGGCGGAGGAAGTGCTTGCTCTTGGGGCTAAACGAAGGTAGTGTCAAAGTGTCAGGGAGTCCGGGAAGAGTCAGAGAGTCAGAGAGTCAAAGAGTCAGAGAGGTTATTTGCAAAGTAATCGGTGATCTTTCATCACTGATAGGTTACTGATAAAGGATAACCGGTTACAGGTAACTTATTTTTGAACTATGACACTAGCGAACAAAGTGAGCGATGACACTAATGAGCGAAGCGAATAATGACACTTTGACACTAATGAGCGAAGCGAATGATGACACTTTGACACTAATGAGCGAAGCGAATGATGACACTAACGATCAAAGCGAGTAGTGACACTAGCGAATGAAATGAGCGATGATACAGTAAAGGATAGCATGAAAAAGATACATTTTATTGGGATCGGTGGAATAGGGATGAGCGCATTGGCTGATGTATTTCTTTCCAGGGGATATACTGTTTCCGGGTCTGATATTAGATTAAATAATTTAACCGATAAACTTCAGGATAAAGGCGCAGATATCAGAGGAGATCATTCCGGAGATAATGTATGTCGCGGTATGGACTTAGTGGTAAGATCTGCCTGTATCGGAGAAGATAACCCTGAGATCTTACGGGCGCGGGATTTAGGACTTACAATTATATCAAGAAGTGAAGTTTTAGAAAAATTATTAAAAGATTTTTCGGAATCTATTGTTGTAACCGGGACGCATGGAAAAACAACCACAAGCTCTTTGGTCGCTTTTATCGCAGATCATTGCCAGTTAGACCCGACAATACTTGTTGGCGGTGAGATGCATAATTTGAAGAGCAATTCAAAAATAGGCGAAAGTGATTTAATTGTTGCTGAATTAGACGAAAGTGACGGCCATTTTAAGAATGTTTCAGCGAAATATTCGGTAATTACAAATCTTGAACGTGAACATATGGATCATTATGGTAATTTTGACAATATGCTTAAGGCTTATAAAAAATTTTCCGAAAATACGATTAGCGATGGTGTTTTTATATACAACGGGAAAAATCAGTGGCTCAGAGATATTACTAGAACAGTTAAGGCAAAAGCAATAAACTTTGGTATTGATGGAGATTTTGATTATACTTTGAAAAATTTGCATTGTGAAAGAAAGATCGAGTTCGATCTTGTAGTAGGTGGCGCTGATCATGGCAGAATTTCAAGCAGGCTTATTGGGCGCTATAACGCAATGAACATATTGGCTGCACTTGCAGTTTGTTTTGAAGCGGGGTTTCCTCCGGCAAAAGTTATTGATGCGATTTCGAAATTTGAAGGTATTAAAAGAAGGTTTGAACTTGTGGGAGAGGTTAATGGTATTAAAGTTATAGAGGATTATGCGCATCATCCGACGGAAATAAATGCTGTATTGACGGCCGCGCGAGAATACACAGAAGGAAAAATAGTAACTGTCTTTCAACCCCACAGGTACAGCCGTACACAGGATATGGTGGAAGAATTTGCTGACTGTTTTTCTGGTTCAGATATTCTTATCTTAACGGACATATATTCTGCGGATGAAAAAGAAAAAAGCAAAATATCAGTTCACGAGATTTTGTCCAGAGTTAACAGAGAACAATTCAGTCGGGTTGAATATTTTCCAAAAGATCGTATCGCGGAATTTATTCCAAAGTGTATTTCTGGAAAGGATATAGTGCTTGTTTTAGGAGCTGGGGATATAAGGGAGATCGCGCCGGAAATATTGAAAAGCATAGAAAAATACGGGCGAGTGTAGAATGGATATTAAAACGATTAAAAATAAAATAATTGATGCCGCTGTAAAACACGGGGATAAAGTGGAGTTTAATTACCCGCTTGCAGATCATACTAGCATTGGAGTTGGAGGCAATGCATTAGTTTTCTGTATTCCTTCATCAGTAGAGTCGCTTAGAGATATAAGACAAAAATTTTTTGAAATGGGGATGGATTTTATTATTATCGGCAATGGAACCAATATGCTTATCCCGGATGAAGGAATAAACGATCTTGTGATTAACCTTACAAGTGATAGTTTTACCCGCATAGATATGCAAGGTGAGTTAGTCTCGGCCGGAGGCGGTGCTAGATTAACTGTGCTGATAAATACGTGCATAAAAAACGGTCTCGGAGGACTTGAAGGCCTTGCAGGTATCCCGGCATCCGTAGGTGGGGCAGTGTGTATGAACGCTTCTTATAAAGCTGCTATAGAAAGTGTTTTCGTGAAAGCAAAAGTGTTGAAGGAGAACAATGAGATCGTAGAGATAAGTAAAGATGAAGTATGTTTTGATTACAGGAAATCTTCTTTTGACGAAAAAGATATTATACTTGAGGCAGTTTTTCGTTTAAGATCAGAGGTCCCGGGTATATTAAATGAACGATATTTAACATTTTTGGAAGACAAAAAAAGTCATCAGCCGCTTGGCGAAAAAACCTTAGGATGTATTTTTAAAAACCCGACAGGCAGTGAGCTAGGCGCCGGAGAGATAATTGATATTTCAGGGATGAAAGGTGTTAGAGAGGGAGGGGCGACTGTTTCTCGAAAACATGCAAATTTTATTGTGAATGAAGGCAATGCGAGGTCCGGTGAAATATTAGCGCTTATGGAGAAAATGAAAGCATCAGTTAGAAAAAGATTTTCAATTGAGCTTGAACCGGAAATTAAGATATTGTAGTATAAGAGCAGGTTATAGGTAAATGTAGGGGCGGGGCCCTGTGCCCGCCCTATAACAAATGATGTTGAGAGGGACAAGCTGGGATTGGGGTCGAGTCTTTTGGAAAAGCAATCCCGGCTCGGGATTCTTAAGTACAAAGGTTTAAGGTGTAAGTAGGGGCGCGGTTTCCGCGCCTGAGAGCAATAAAAAGAATAACTATGAATAAAATTAATTTATTAAAAAATTTTAAAATTGGAGTGTTTGCGGGCGGAGCATCAAGAGAAAGAGAGATAAGCTTAAAAAGTGGGGAAGCGGTTTTTGATGCGTTGAACGGGCTTGGATTGAATGTTGGTTTTTTTGATGTCACAGAAGATAACTTCAAGGAGATTTTAAACACAGAAAATCTGGACATTGTGTTTATCGCTTTACATGGAAAATTCGGGGAGGATGGAGTTGTACAAAAAGTTCTGGAAGACAAGGGCATACTATATACAGGATCGGCTCCTGATGCGTCTTTGCTTGCACTGGATAAGCATTTGTCAAAGAAGAAGTTTATAGATATGGGGTTGGCGGTGCCGGAATATTGTATTATACAAACTGTGTCTGATGTAGCTGATAAAAAAATAGATTTTCCCTGTGTTGTCAAACCTCGATTTGAGGGATCTAGCATAGGGCTTTCCATAGTTAAATTTGCTGAAAATATTAATGAAGCAGTGAGAAAGGCCTTAGAGTGCGGAACAGATGTAATTATTGAGGAATATATTCCCGGAAGAGAAATAACTGTAGGTATTTTGAACAGGAAAGTGTTGCCAATTGTAGAAATTATTTCAGAAAAAGGGGTATATGATTTTACCGCTAAATATGATTCGAGAAATACCAAATATATTGTTCCTGCTAAGATTACGAAAGAAGTATATTTAGCATCTCAGCAGGCAGGGTTAATTGCTCATAAGGCCTTGGGTTGCAGCGGTTTTTCCAGAGTAGATTTGAGGCTAAAGGATAATGGTGCCGCATATGTGCTGGAAGTGAACACCATCCCGGGGTTAACGGAGCGTAGTTTGCTTCCTATGGCAGCTAAGGCCGTAGGAATAAGCTTTTCAGAATTATGCTTAGAAATGTTGGCAGAAACAATTGGAAAAGAAAAGACAGGAATATAAACAGGAAGGGGCACAAAGTGGCCGGTCGAAAAACTTCGAAAAAACGACAAAAAAAAAGAGGATCATCAAAGAATAATAAATTTTCATTATTCCAAAAGTCCAAAGTGCTGTTTTTAATTTCGTTTATTGCATTATTGTTTTTGGCAGCAACCGGAATAAAATATTTTTTTTATAACAGTAAATTGTTCGAGATTAAAAATGTTATGGTGAACAAGAACAATGGGTATCGGGGCACGTATTCAAAACCCAAATTTGAAAAATATTTTGTTGATAAAAATATTTTTCAAATTGATCTTAATTATTCAAAACTCTTGATCGGAAAAAAGCATCCTCAGCTTAAAAGAATGGAAATACGCAAGCGATTTCCGGATGTTATCGAAATTGATTTTATTAGCAGAAAGCCTATAGCCATTATTGAAACAGGGGCAGGTGCAGTGATTGATCCTGAAGGCGTGATTCTTGATTTTGGGAAAAAATCTGATGAATTGATAAAAATCAAGGGAGTAGGGTTTTTCTTTGATATGCCGGCTAAGGGGGAGAAGATCGAAAACCCTGTTATAGAAAAAACGCTCAGTCTAATTAAGATATTAAAAGGAAAATTGCATAATAACGGCAGAAAAATTGAATATATAAATATTTCCGATAAGAATAATTTTTTGATCGTTATAGATGGTGTGGATGTGAAAATGGGGAAAGATGGTTTT
>Ga0307991_1002125_pt1 | contig 13536 bp, 9 predicted proteins | sample EllFjometagen131_FD_203146 | JGI IMG/M metagenome (GOLD analysis project Ga0307991, IMG submission 203146) | Marine microbial communities from Ellis Fjord, Antarctic Ocean - #131 | ecosystem: Environmental > Aquatic > Marine > Unclassified | place: Southern Ocean | collected 2014-10-08
TTTCTTGTATAAACCTGTGTTGCAGCAGTAAAGGCTTTAAGGTTTAATGCATCCATCACCTGCTGCTCCATTTCAAATGGACTGATTTTTGTACCACTTAAAAGTTCAGCATAACTTGCAGCTGTTCCAACAGCTCCCTTCATTCCCTTACCTCGAATATTAGCTCTTACAGTTTCAAGATCTTTTATATCATCAATTAAATCCTGGGCAGTTTGAGCAATTCGATATCCAACAGTAGTTGGCTCTGCTGGTTGAATGTGAGTAAATGCCATGCAGGGTAAATCTTTGTATTCAATCATTTTATCAACATATAGCGATAGAAGTCGTTTTGCTTTTTTGATTGTAATATCAAGGGCTTCTTTCAATCTAATTGCATCCATGTTATCAAGAATATCCATGCTGGTAGCACCTAGGTGAATGATTGATCCAGCTTCAGGGCACTGTTCTGCATAAGTTTTAATTTCAGCCATCAAATCATGATGAATTTCATTTTCAATTTCAGTTGCACGATCAACATCTATATCATCTTTGTGTTCAATTAATTGATCAACTTGCTTTTGAGTAACAAGTCCAGCATCCATTTGAGCTGTAGCCAAAGCAATCCATACTCGTCTTTCAAGTTTTCTTTTGTGTGTTTCACTGTAAATTGTTTTCATTTCATCAGTGCCATATCTCCAGGTAAAAGGAGAGAGATAAGTCTCATGTGTAAAGCTTGTCATAAAACGGGGTCCTTAATAAATGTGTCTTATAAATAATAATTATCTACAAGCAATTAGACTTTATTCTATATAAACTTTGTCGTCAATAAAGAATAAAAAAAGCGTTGTGAATTCCTCAATATTTTATGCCAATTTTTTGTTTAAACTCAATTGAGATATTTAATGGGATATCTTAAAAAAAAGAAATCCCTCAGCGATAAAACTGAGGGAGCTTTGATACAAAATTATAGAATAATAATTTGATCTCTTTCAGGTCCAACTGATATGAACTTAATAGGGCAACCAACAAGTCGGCCAATTTCAGTTATATATTCTTGAGCCTTTAATGGAAGAGCATCCCATGTTCTAGCATTTGAAGTATCACTCATCCAACCATCAAATTCTTTGTAGATTGGTTTTGCTTTTTCTTGAAGTTGTGTTTCTGGCAGTTCTTTAACAATCTCACCATCAATATCATATGCAACACATACTTTGATTTTTTCAAATGTGTCTAAGATATCAATTTTGGTGATTGCAAGTCCTGTGAAACCGTTGATCCAACATGAATAGTCAGCAGCTACTGCATCAAACCAACCTGTTCTACGAGGACGACCTGTTGTTGCACCATATTCCTTACCGATGTCTCTTAGTTTGTCACCTTCAGGGCCAAAGTCTTCACTCATGAATGGTCCACCACCAACGCTTGTTGCGTAAGCTTTTAATACACCATAGATTTTTGAGATTCTTCTAGGAGAGATCCCAGCACCACTACAAGTACCACCAGCTGTTGGGCTACTGCTTGTTGTGTAAGGATAAATACCCCAATCTAAATCTCTCATGATACCAAGTTGGCCTTCAAGTAGAATTTCTTTATCTTCATAATATGCTTTTCTAACTAGAGGAACAGAGTCAATGATTTTATCACCATATACTTCTGTCCAAGCAGCACATTTAGCCATCATCTCGTCAACTGTTACTTCAGGAAGACCAAAGTAAGAGAGTTCTCTGTTCTTTCTTGGAATAGCCATTTCAAGTCTGGTTCGAAGTCTTTCTGGATTTAAAAGGTCAATAGCTCTGATACCACTTCTTGCAGCTTTATCACTGTAACAAGGACCGATACCTTTCTTTGTTGTACCAATTTTCCATTCACCAGATTTAGATGCTTCTTCAGCACCATCAAGCATCATGTGGAATGGCATGATAATATGAGCTCTTTTATCAATAAAAAGGTTGGATACAGTAACGCCTGCAGCTCTGATTTGATCAAGTTCTTCAGTCATTGTGTCAAAGTTAACTACTGTACCAGCTCCAACGATATTAATTGTGTTTGGATTAAAAATACCTGAAGGTATGATATGCAATGCAAATTTACCATTATCATTGATAACAGTATGACCTGCGTTGTCACCGCCTTGATAACGAATACACATATCAGCTTTAACAGCCAAATAATCTACGACTCTACCTTTACCTTCATCGCCCCATTGGGCACCTACTATAGCACTAATACTCATTATTTACTCCTTGAGGTACGTTCTTCAATCATTACCTTCTCTAATTTACAGTGTTCTTCAATTTCGACAGCATCCCATGGATACTTAATCCAATAATCAGGAATTTCTTCTGCAGGAAAATATTTTGTAATTTCTGGTGGGAAATTTACATCTTTTTCTTTTATCTTGTTGTGTAATACCAAAACAGCAATTTCTTCTGGTTTGTATTTTAATAATTCACCAACACAATATGCAAGGGTAGCTCTTGTATCATCAACTTCATCAATCAATAACACCTTTTTACCTCTTATTTGTTCTTGCACTTCGTCAATCCATTGAATTTTTGTTGGATAATCTTTGTGCTTTTTATCGACTCCGTAGTAGGAAATACCTACAGCGTAGATTGGTCTGTTTATAAAGGTTTTCATAATTCTAGCTGGTATAAATCCACCTGAGCCAATTGCAACAATGACATCTGGATTAAAGGAACTATCAATTAGCTTTTCAGCCAAACCTTTTACTAATTTATGAACAGTATTGTAACTTACATAATATTTTTCGTCTTTCATAAAACACCTTTATTTTCTAATTTATTCTGATTGTGGGTACATCTCCGCTATATAGGGAAGTGTTCTGTATCTCTCATTATAATCAAGTCCATATCCAACAACCCAAACATCAGGAATTGTGAATCCAACATAATCAATTTTAACGGGAACTGAGTGTCTTTCAGGTTTATCAAGTAAAACGATTGTTTTTACACTCAATGTTTGTCTTGATTTGAAGTTTCTGGTTAGATAATCAAGGGTGGTTCCTGAATCAAGAATATCTTCAATGATTAGTACATGTCTTCCTTCAAGGTTCTCTCTTGTGTCCATTAACAAACGAACGTTACCAGTGGTATCTGAGCCTGAATAAGATGAGAGAGCGATAAAATCTACTACGTGTGGGATAACTAATTTACGACACAAATCTGCAGTAAAAATAAAAGAGCCCTTCAGTACTCCAACGAGTATAAGAGGCCCTTCAATGTCAGCGTAAGCTTTATTTATCTGACGGGCGAGTTCGTCCGTTCTTCTTGAAATTGTATCAGCATCAATCAATACTCTAACTAAGTCTTTTGTCAAAGCCGGAATTGCTAGTGAAGATTCCATATTTCCTCCAATTAAGAATTATTAATATGATAAGTAATACCTTAAAAAACACAAATAGTCAATTAAAATTGAGGTCATGGAGGGAATTAACCTGACTGTAAAAAATGAAGTTTAAAGACATCATGAATTGATTTATAAATGATAAAAAAGGAATGTTTTGTTAAAAAATGGACATTGTTAATTTCCATTCCTGTTGATAGATAATGAAATAAACAATTTTTTTTGTGTTTTTTTGTTACTTTATTGTTATGTTAGTGTTAATAAACATATAAATAAGAAAAAATATAAAGGAAAACCTTATAGGACTTTCTAAAATAATTTATATGATTTATAATCAAAAGTGAGGGAAGTCTATAAAACTTCTTCATTGCAGGATTGTGTATATGATCCGAAAATACGACTTAAAACTATACATTATAAGTTGCAAGGGGATTTTTTTATGACTCTATCAAACGAGCAATGTCTGAAAGGGTTACATTTGATGCATCAATCAAGATTGTTTGAGCAGCATATTGTAAAACTGTTTGCCTCGGGCAAAATGCACGGAACAACTCATTTAAATATGGGGCAAGAAGCATGTCAGGTGGGATTATCACTAGCGCTAAAAGAAAACGATTGGATTGTACCAACACATCGCTGTCATGGATATAATATAGCAACAGGAAGTTCTCCTTTTGCAATGTTCAGTGAGATGTTTGGTTCCAAATATGGTTTATGCAAGGGGCTTGGTGGTTCAATGCATATGAGTGATAAGGAACATTTTAATCTAGGTTCTTCAGCGGTTGTTGCAAGCGGCGTTGGTCTTGCTACAGGTTTGGCATTCGCACAATCAAAACTAAAAAAAGATAATATTTCAGTTGCACTGTTTGGTGATGGTGCTAGCTCTCGTGGTATCATCCATGAGTGCATGAACATGTCCTCAATATGGGATCTTCCTGTATTGTTCTTCTTAGAAAATAATGGATATGGCATGAGCACAAAAGCAGACAGGATGATTTCTGTTCAATCAATTAAATCTAGAGTTTCATCCTACAACATGGAAGGTGAGGTTGTTGATGGGAATAATCTTGACGAGGTATATGATGCCTGCAATAGAGCTAGAGCTTACATTCTTGAAAACAAAAGACCTTATTTAATAGAAGCAAAAACATATCGTTATAATGGCCACTCAAAAAGTGATCCATGTGTTTATAGAACACGTGATGAAGAGAGGGAGTGGGAGAAAAAAGATCCTATAAAAAGATTTAAATCTAGTATATTTAACGATAATTTAATTACAAAAGAAAAGTATGAAGAAGTACTAAAAGAAGACACACTCTTCATGCAAGAAGAACTTCTTAGAGCTAAAAAGCATAAGGATGAGTTTATTTCCATGGAAGAGGCTAAGAGCTACATTTATGCTCCTTTTAATAAATTTGAAAATATTGAATGCAATACTTTCCATCGAGCATTTGGACGAGAGGCAATAAGAGAGGCCATACTTGAAGAAGCACAAAGAGATAAAAATGTTTATCTAATTGGTGAGGATATTGGTGTTTATGGTGGTTGCTTTAATGTAACAGGTGATTTACATAGAAAAATAAGGGACCAGATGGTTGAAACTCCCATAAGTGAGGAAGGTTTTGCAGAGATGGCAATTGGTGCTTCCATGCTTGGAATAAGATCCATTGTTGAAATTATGTATGGTGATTTTGCAACCTTAATCAGTGATGCTCTTATAAATCATGCTTCAAAATTAAGATTCATGAGTGCAGGTCAATTTGCTTGTCCTGTTGTATTTCGTCTTCCAGTGGGATGTGGAACAGGACATGGTTCACAGCACTCTCAAAGTCTTGAATCAATGTTTACCAATATTCCAGGCTTGATTATTATTGCACCCTCAAGTCCTAGAAAGGCAAAAGCATTGTTGAAGTCAGCTGTTAGAAACAACAATCCTGTTTTATTTTTAGAGCACAAGTTTCTGTATAATTTAAATGGTGAAATTGGTGATGCGACAGATTTGATGGAAATTGGTAAGTGCGATGTTGAGAGAGTTGGAAATAAATTGAGCTTGATAAGTTATGGATACATGACACAGGTATGTAGGGAAGCAATTAATTCATTGGTTGAAGAAGATTCCAATCATGAAGGCTTAGTTGAACTTGTTGATCTTTGTACACTAAAACCGCTGGATAGGGATACTATTATTAAGTCAGTTAGAAAGACTCATAATTGTTTGGTTGTTCAAGAAGCTCCCCAGTTTGCGGGATACAGCAATGAGGTATCATCCTTGCTTAATGGTGATGTTGAGATCTTTAATTCATTGGAGAATCCAATTGTGGTATTTGGTGGGAATGAAATGCCAATTCCATTTAATCCAGTTCTTGAAAGAGACGGTATTCCAACTGTCAAAGAAATAGTAAAAAAACTTAAAAATTTGTTAAAATCTAAATAAAATACCATAAATTAATAATAAGGCCTATATATTTGTAGAAAAAATTAATTCTTCTTTATATAGACCTTTCCTTTTTTTGGCTTGTTTATTAATATGAATAGCATTGTAGGTTGTAATCAAATACAACCAATAGGAGAAAAGAAATGGACATTGATGTAAAGAACTTGCATCCCCTTGAAGTCCGATTGTTGCGTCACGTAAGTTTGGGTGAAGCAATTACAGCTGATAGAATAATCAGTGAATTGGATTATAAAGTAGGACAGTGTAACCAGGCATTTAGTTGGCTAGTAGTCAAGGAATTCCTGGAGGAAGTAAGTCGCAAAAATCGCGTATTTTACGAACTAACAGAATTAGGCCGAGAGCAACAAGCTAACGGAACACCTGCTTTTCGTATCTTTACATATCTTCAATCTAATGGTGCAGCTACATTGCCCGAGCTTGCAAATGCCTTAGGTTTGGAGAAAAAAGATGTTGGTTCTGCTTTTGGTGCATTATCTAAAGCTAAAGTTACAGGTATGAACGACGAACACAAGGCAATTGTTGTTGGTGATGTTCTTCCTGAAAGTGAAACTTTGGTTGCTTCTTTATTAAAGAAAGGCCTTGAGGGTTCTTTTGAAGATGTAGTTTTAAATAAAGATGAAAAGAATGCTATTAAGAAATTAGCTAAAAAGAGAGCTGCAACTAATGCTCCTTTCAAGATTGTTGAAAAAGAAGATATTGTTTTTGAATTGACAGCAAACGGTGATGAAGCTAAAAAGGCAATTGTTGCAGCAAATATTACAGGTGAAGAACTTGGAAATGTTACAGCTGAAATGTTGTCGAGTGAATCTTGGAAGACTGGTATATTCCGCCCATACGGCGTTGATGCTCCAACTTCAAGATTGATTCCAGGCAGACATAATCCATACGGTAATTACTTACAATGGGTTAAAGATAAACTTACAGCATTAGGTTTTGAAGAATTTGATGGTCCTCTTGTAGAGAATGAATTCTGGAATGGCGATGCTTTATTCATGCCTCAATTCCACAGTGCACGTGATATTCATGATGTATATAGATTAAAAAATGCATCTCACAGCAAGAAGATTCAAGAACCTTGGTTGAGCAATGTAGCACAAACTCATGAAAATGGTGGAGATACTGGATCTCGTGGTTGGGGCTATAAATTTGATCATGAATTTACTCGTCGCCAGGTAATGAGGTCTCAAGGTACAGTATTATCAGCTCATCAACTTACAAAAGCAAAGAACCCTGGAAAATACTTTGGTATTGAAAGATGTTTCCGTTATGACCAAGTTGATGCAACACACGGTGCAGACTTCTATCAAACAGAAGGTATTGTAATCGGAGATGATGTTAACCTTCAAACACTACTTGGGCTCTTAAAATTATTTGCAGAAGAAATTGCAGGTGCTGAAGAAGTTAGATATGTACCAGGTTATTTCCCTTTCACAGAACCTTCAATTGAAGTTCATATCAAGCACCCAGTGCTTGGATGGTTTGAATTAGGTGGTAGTGGAATTCTCCGTCCTGAAGTAACAAAACCATTAGGAATTGATTACCCAGTACTTGCTTGGGGACTTGGAATTGATCGAATGGCTCTTATGCATTTAGGACTAAATGATCTTCGTGAATTGTTTACTCCAAATATTGAGAGTGTACGTACTAGGAGAGGAAACTAATGCCAAAAATTGAAACAAAAGAAAAATCATTTTTCCACTATCTTGGTAAGAGTTATACCGATGATGAACTAGAAGAAATTTTTCCTGTAGCCAAAGCTGAGCTTGATGGTCACAGTGATGATACTATTAAAATTGAACTAAACGATACAAACCGTCCTGATTTGTGGTCTGCAATTGGTGTTGCACGAGCAATTAAAAATTATAAAGATGGTGATATTAAAGAATATGATTTCTTAAGTTCAAAAGATAAAACTTTAGATAATGGTGGTCGTGAATTGCAGATTCATGAAGCTCCAGTTAATAGAGCCTATTCAATTGGATTTGCTGCGAAAGGACATGTAGTATCAAACGATGATTTATTATCTTTGATTCAAAGTCAAGAAAAGTTATGCTTCAACTATGGTCGTAAAAGAAAAACCATCGCTATGGGTATTTATCGTTCTGACTTAATTGAATTTCCTGTTCATTATCAAGGTGCTGATCCTGATAAAACATCATTTGTACCACTTGGTATGGATGAGATTCTAACACTTAGAGAGATAACAAAGAAACATCCGAAGGGAATTGAATTTGGACCAATAGTAGAAAACGATCCAACTTTTCCATATCTATATGATGATAATGGAAATACTTTATCCTTTCCTCCTGTAATCAACAGTGCCGACTTAGGTGCAGTTAAGGTTGGAGATAGCGAGCTATTTGTTGAATTAAGTGGACCTCTTTTGAAGAATTTATTGCTTGCAGCTACAATCATGAGTTGTGATATGGCAGATATGGGTTTTCAAATTTGTCCTGTTAAGGTTGTTTTTGATGAAGATACAGAATTCGGTTCTGATATTACAGTTCCGTATTATTATCAAGATCCAATCTCATGCACTCTAGCACAAGTTGAAAAAACAACTGGTGTTAAAATGGATGGTGATACTGTTGTAAAAGCCTTAAAAAAAATGGGTGTTAAGTCAATCTGTGATAATAAAACTGGAATAATAACTGCAACAGTTCCGGGCTACAGAGATGATTTCTTGCATGCTGCTGATTTAGTTGAAGATGTAATCATTGGTTATGGCTTGAATAACTTTATACCTGAAATGCCACAGTCCTTTACCATGGGGCGCTTAGCACCAGCTGAAGAGCTTGGTAGGACGGTTAAAGATATTTTAGTTGGACTTGGTTTCCAAGAGATGATGTACAACTATTTAGGTTCTAAAAAAGAATATGTCGATAACATGAATGTTAAAGATGACAATTATATTCAAATTGCTAACCCAATGAGTGAAAACTATGAGTATGTAAGACCGTCTGTTATTCCAAGTTTACTTGAATCAGAAAGTATCAGTGCTCATGCAACCTATCCTCATAAGATTTTTGAAGTAGGCAAGATTGCTTATCTATTTGAAGAAGATAACAGTGGAACAATTACAAAAAATAGCTTAGGCTTCTTAGCAGCTGACTCCTTGATGGGTTATAATGAAGTTGCTTCAATGGTTAATACATTGATGTACTTCTTAAGGGTTGAATATAAACTTGAATCATTAACTGATGATCCTCGCTTTATTTCAGGTCGTGGTGCTGCAATTATGTCTGAAGGAAAAAATCTTGGTTTGTTTGGTGAAATTAATCCTATAGTTCTAGCGAACTGGGGTTGTGGAATGCCAACCATTGCCTGTGAAATTGATCTAGATGAAATTTTAGCTTTATAAGATAGAATTTATAATAACTACCTCTTATTCTTTTCAGATAGGAGGTTTTTTGTTTTTCTTGTTCTGAAGAATTAATATTTTAACGAACTTATAGAATTGATATTGCAAGTTATTGAGTAATAACTTGCAATATAGTTCATCACGTTATAATATTAAGACCATTGTAAATGAGATTGTAATAAGTATTTTTTAGAGGTGTTTTATGGGTGTTCCTAAGGAAATTAGAAAGGTTGAAAGGCCTGTTAATTCAGTCGTAGTCGATAGTAATAGCACTGGTATTTATAAATATGCTGTTATTAAACGTATTGGTTGTAAGGTTGTTAATGGTATGAATCAACCAGTTAGTGGTGGCACCATTGGTCATATTATAGATGGAAAATTTGTTGAATTGGAAAAGTACAGCCTTCAAGAGAGAAGAATAGAATATAAAGATTTTGCTGACGTTAAATTGATACATAATCTTTCAAGCTCTTTACTTGATGAAGCTTTAGAAGTATATGAAGCAAGAGATGCTATGACTATTTATACCATTGCCCTTTTAAATGTCATTTATCCAGGGATCTCTTTGGATAGAATTGGCTCCAAATATAATTTAAACTGGATTAGTGAATTATTTCCAGGTCTTGCTTTAAGTAAGAGTACTTTATCCAAGTTTGTTCAAGATTTAGGTAAATCATATGCTTTGTTTTCTACCTTTATGAGAAATAAAGTTAGCAAGGTAACTAAAGAGCATCATATAGCAATTGATGGTATTCTTATAACTGATGATATTGAAGTTAATACTTTATCCAATTACTCTCATAAATCAAGAATAGAAGGAACTAAAGATATTTCAATACTCTTTGCGTATGATTTTGATACAAAGGAGCCAATCTGCTCTAAGGTCTATAGTGGCAACATGATAGACTCTCGCTCCTATGAAGATTTTCTTGAAGAGTATGATGTTAAACAAGGTATTCTCATGGGCGATAAAGGAATTTCTAAAAAGCAAGCTGAAAAAATATTCAAGGAAAATCCTAATTTGTGTTGGATCAATCCTATTAAATGGAGTGATAAACGCATTAAAGATAATTCTATGTACAAATATACGGGAATGCTTGATGATAAGGATAAAGATGTATTATATAAGAAAGAAAAGGTATCTAATTATTATCTTTATTCGTTTTATGATAGAGAAAGAGCTGAAAAAGAAGAAGCAGAATATTTTGAAAACAATAAAGGGAAAGTATACAATGCAGCTGATAGAAAACAAAAGAAAGAAAGGTTTGGAAATATCATATTTGAGTCTAATATAGACGAAGATCCTAAATTAATTATTAAGCTCTATGAAAAAAGATGGTTAATACACGAGTGCTTTAGATATTATAAACAAGGATTAGTTTTAAATGAAACAAAGGTGGATTCAACATATTCATTAATTGGCCAAGGATTATTTAATTTTTTTGCTAGCAATATGACAGTGAGGCTGATAAACAAATTTGATGAAACAGGACTTTTAAAAAAGATGTCTTATGAAGATATAATGAGAGAATTAGCTTCTGCTAAAAAAGCCAGAACATCAGAGGATGGAAAATGGCTATTTGTTAAGATGACAAAGCATACCGAACAGACATTACAAAAGCTAGAGTTATTACCAAAACCAGAGGCAGAACCTACCAAAAAAAAAGGAAGACCCTATAAAATAATTGACCCAAATGCACCAGTTATACCTAAACGTAAACGTGGAAGACCTAAAAAAAAGGAAATTGAGTAAATAACTCAAATAAATTGGGAAAGTAATTGAAAATAAAATGTTACTTATAAATATTTACCATTTTAGCAAAATCAGACAAATTTAAAGGCCTTCCATATAAAAATCCTTGAATGTAGTCTATTCCTACATCATGTGCCAACTTATCTTGTTCTTTGGTTTCAACACCTTCAATTACTGTAATGAAGCCCAAAGCTCTAACCATCTGTATGGTTGATGACAATACGGTAAGAGCCATTTTATTATCCTGAGCTGCAAGAAGTAAGTTGCGATCAAACTTGATGATGTCAAATGGAAGTGATATTAAGTATTCAAGTGATGCAAAGCCTGTTCCAAAATCATCAAGGGAGAGGGTAAAGCCTTCAGCTTTCAATAGCTGCATGTTCTTCTTTAAGATCTTCCAATCAAGAACTTTGCTTGTTTCCGTTATTTCAATAATTATTAACTTTGGATCAATGTTATTTTGTTTAACTATCTTTAATAGGTCACTGGGAAGAGATGGCTGCATAAAGTGGAACATTGATATATTAAATGATAGTTGTTCAATTGTTAGCTTTACAGTGTTAAATAGGTGACATAATTCATTGAATACTGACAATCCAAATTCATTGATGGAACCATTGTTTTCTGCCATTGCAATGAACTCAGTGCTTGGAACATATCCAATACCTGGAATTTGAAGTCTAGCTAAAACCTCTCCTTTTACTATTGTTTTCTTTTTAACATCGTATACGGGTTGTATTCTTAGTTCTATTTGATTCTGGGATATTGCATAATGAAGTTCTTTGTATATTTTTTGTCTTCTAATATATAGCTCACTTTCTTCCTGGGTTAATAAATAGCATCTTGTTGGTACCTTTACCTTTTCAAGGAGATTTATACCATACAAAATTGCATAGTTTAATGAGTTTGCATTCTTAAATAATTGAAAGGGATCACTTTCTGCAAAAATAAATGAAAGAGGTGCTGCATTTTGATCTATGGTCTTGTGCTCATTAAGTTTTGTTATAAGAAAGTTTGTAAAAAGAGATGTTTGAATTGAAGTAGGGATTGCAACTGCTAGAATTGAGGATGTTAGACTATAGTAGAAGGTTTTGGGAAATTCCTTTTTTGCCATTTTGATTGCTTTGTGATAACCATTTGTTACATTCTTTTCTGGTTCAAAGGTGTTAATTATTTCAATGTTTTTTATCTTTACGAGAATAAATTTAACATGTTCTGTATCAAGTGTATTTACATAGTTATCAAAGCTATTTCGATTAAGCATTCCTGTTCTTGTATTCTCTTGAAGTAGTGGTGTTTCAAGAATTATGAATATTAAAAGAAGAAGCATCGAGGAGAGCATATTTATTGGTTGAATATCTGTTGTGAACAACACAATAAAACTGAGGGAGGCAAAATATAGAAAATATAGACCAATAAAAACCTTGGTGTTCCTTGCATAATTTATTTTTCTTTTAATTGCAATGTATGAAAATGCAACTGTATAAGCAACATAGTGCAAGTACATCAATAAAAAGAGAGGCCCATGAACTATTTTTTTACCAGCAAAAAAGTATAAATAATGAGTATTTTTGTTGCTTATAATCATTAAAATAGCAATGTAGGCAGGAATGGATAAATAATAAATAAGGAATCGTGAATTTAGAGCCAGCCTTTTATTAATATATAAATAAACAATGGACCCCTTTAGTATAGCAATCAAATAATACAGGTTATACAATAAATGTAAAGATTTTTGACCTATAGAATTGTTTATAATAGAAGTTTTTGTTATTGCCATGTTTGTAAAAATTGATAAAAAACAGAGCACTATATAAATGAATAAAAAGTTATGATTCGGTTTTTTAATTTTATTTAAAGACAAATAAAGAATCAGCACTGATGAACAGATAATTAGAGCTGGGATATTAAAAGCATAATATGGGTATTGTGGAAACATTTGTTGTTCTTTTTGTTTTGTAATATATTTTTATATTTGGTGCAAGGTGAGGCAAACACGATGCTTGTCTCCTAAAGAGCAATACTTAAAATTCCAATGAATAACCAAGTTTAATCATCTCACCCTCTGTATATTTTTCATGAGGGACAGCTACTGTGACACCGTCATTTTTAAAACGTGGCATGATGTGAATATGTAAATGTGGGACAGCTTGATTGGCAGCAGAGCCATTATTTATTATTAGATTTGTTCCATCACAGTGTAATTTATCACGTAAATTTTGATCTGCTTTTTGAGCTACAACCATTAGATGACATAATAAATCTGCAGGACATTCAGTTAGAATTGGATAGGGCTTTTTGCTTATAACAAGACAATGACCCTTCCTTATAGGGTTAATATCCATGATTACAATGCAATATTCATCTTCATGGATTTTAACAGATGGAATTTCTCCATCGATGATTTTTTCAAATATAGTTTTCATAATAACTTATTCTAGCACTGATTTTTACTAAAATAAAGACTAAACAAAAAAAAATAGCTATTAAGGATTGAAAAAAGTTGTTCAATGTAATATTATCCGAACGTTGCGCAGTGATTTTTTTAAATTGTTGACGTATACTGAATTAAAAATTTTAAATTATGTTGCAGATGATATTTGCAACTCAATCATATTCTAC
>Ga0307991_1002126_pt1 | contig 13535 bp, 11 predicted proteins | sample EllFjometagen131_FD_203146 | JGI IMG/M metagenome (GOLD analysis project Ga0307991, IMG submission 203146) | Marine microbial communities from Ellis Fjord, Antarctic Ocean - #131 | ecosystem: Environmental > Aquatic > Marine > Unclassified | place: Southern Ocean | collected 2014-10-08
GCAATTGAACGCCCGGTGGTAATCGGCACATTATAGCAACCCAAGGCCTCCGGGATTGGTAATTCACGAAAAAAGACATAGCTTGGATTGACACTGAAAATTTCCTTCCTCCGTTCAGGATGGCCCCTGATCCAGGCCCGAATCGAGGGCATCGAAACCTCTTCACGCGTCATTAAACCCTGACCTATGAGCCAACCCCCGATACTGCGGTAAGAGTGCCCGTTAACCGCCGCGTAACCAACCATCAGCGTTTTACCATCAGCCAGACGAACCAGTCCCGAACCTTGGATCTGAAGAAAAAAACGATCTATCTCATCATCGACCCAAAGCAGTTCAAGATTATGCCCCTGGAGTTTCCCACCATAGTCAATCTCGGCCCGAGAGTGATAAGGCACAACCATACCACTATCGAGCAAACGCCCTCGCAAGACCGGAAAAGAGAGCTCATTAAGACGCCGTCCAAAAGGTATTTTTGCCAACCACGGCCAAAACTTACGCACATATCTATGGAGGTCGAATTTGCTTAGATCAACAGTAACCAGATCGGTCGGTTTTTGATACAGAGGAAAACAATAACGCTCATCCGGTTGCCGGGAACCCCGCAGGGTTGGAATATAATAACCTGTAAACAACGCCGGTTTTTCTTTTCTTGGCCAGGGCCAGCGACTGCGTGAAACCGCTTCAAAGAGCTTGAACTTTTTTTTCAAAAAGAGCTTGAGTTCTTGCGCGTCCGGTTTTTGCTCTAAGAAAGCAAGCAATTCAACCTGAGCCGAAAACACCTGATCAACGGTCACAACCCGCGAACCATATTTAAACTTTTGTTCTCCAGGCAATTTTTTCAGATATACAAGGTTGCGTTCAAGAGCTAAGTGCAGAGACCACAAATCAAGATCGTCCTGCAATACCGGCCAACGGTTTTCCGAGACTGCTTGCAATGCTTCCTCAATCCGGATTGGTCCAGGAGATTTAAGATAACAAAAAAACGCAGCCAGTGAAAACAGCAGTAAACAGAAAACTATCAACGCCCAATAACGTCGCCTAAACCACATATTCCAACCATTACCCCAAAAAACTGGAGCTCCTCGACGGCAAATTCGTATAATCAATGATAAAATCAGAAAACAACTTGGGTAGGTACTTATTTCACAGGGTTATTTTAAAGGGATGGCGGTTTGCAGGAGAACATGAAATTTTTCAGCCGGAACCGGGGGACTAAAAAGATACCCCTGGATTATTTTAACGTCTCGCTGGCGCAGAAAATTCAACTGTGCTTCATTTTCAACACCCTCGGCGACAATTTCTAGTTTCAAGCTATGGGCCATGGCGATAATCGCCTCAACCAAGCTTCTGCTGTTTTCGTCATCCTCCAGATCACGAACGAAGCTGCGGTCAATCTTCAGTACCTGTAAAGGAAAACGTTTCAGGTAACTGAGTGATGAGTAACCGGTACCAAAATCATCCAGGGCCAGGCTAACACCCCGATCATGCAAGATTTTCAGGATTTCAAAAGGCTTGTCTGAATCCTGCAGCAGCAGGCTTTCAGTGATTTCCAACTCCAGTTGTTCACTCGGCAGTCCACTTGAAGCTAAAGCACTGTCAACAGCCGGAATCAAACTACCAGCGCGAAACTGCTGAGGTGAAATATTGATCGAAACCTGCAGCTTTTCACTGGATAACTCCTGCCATCGCATCGCCTCTCGACAGGCCGTTTCGATAACCCAGGTACCAATGCTTTCGATAAATCCCATATTCTCAGCTAGATAAATAAATTTATCCGGCGGCACATCACCCAGTTCAGGGTTATGCCAGCGAAGCAATGCTTCCGCTCCAATTATCCGACCTCTACTTATATCAATTTTAGGTTGAAAAGCGAGAGATAGCTCATTTTTGGCAAGCGCATACCGCAAATGGTTGGTGACCAGCATCTGTTCTTCTGATAAGCGGCGCATCTCACGGGAAAAAAAGCAATATTTATTGCGACCATCTTCTTTGGCCTGATACATGGCTATATCAGCATACTGCATGAGCTGATCAAGCGACTCACTATCATCCGGGTAGAGACTGATACCAATGCTGACCGTAGTATAAATTTCCTGTTTATTAACGATAAAGGGTTGTTTGAAAATATCAACCAATTTACGGGCCACTACCTCTACGTGAATGATCTCTTCCAACCCTTCAAGGAGAACCGTAAATTCATCTCCTCCAGTACGAGCCGGAGTATCACTTTTCCGCAACAAAGTTTGAATACGGTTGGCGGCCTGTTTTAAAATATCATCCCCAGTGTCATGGCCGAGAGTATCATTAATATTTTTGAAATTATCGAGGTCAATAAAAAACAGGGCCACCTTCTGCTGCTGACGTCGAGCCCGGATTAAGGCCGAATCCGTATAAGCCTGCATATAATGACGATTGTGCAACCCAGTCAATTGGTCGAAATTGGCTTGGTAGATAAGTTTTGCTTCCCATTCACTGCGCTCCGTAATGTCCTGGACAGTGACCACTATAATCGGTGGGACATCCTGAGTGGCTAACTGGAATCTGGCTTCCATCGGATAGGTGGTGCCATCCTTACGTTGGCTTATACCTTTATAGACAACGGTTTCCTGATTGTTATTATATAGAGGTTCGAGCAGTTCAGTAAAAAAGTTATGATCCAGATCGATAAAAATATCAAGAAGCTTGATGCCCGTAAATTCTAATTGCGAATAACCCAAGTTTTCAACCGCACCCATATTGACCTGTAAACAGGTCAGGGTATCAGCATCGACGACAAAGATTTCATTTGAGCTATCGTTAAGAATGCGCCCCAAACGGTTATTGAGCTTGTTTTTTTCCCGTTCAAGATCTTCAACCAGAAATCTGTTTTTATAACGCAGCCGCATCGAGGAGATAAAATAATCATTAAACTCCTTGCTGAACTTGATAAAAAAGAGACTCAAAATAAAGAACAGGATGCCGAGGCCTGAATGTAGACGGTCACCAATCATAAAGGTTTGTAAGATTACCGGTATCATCAGGGTGGTTAAGTAAATTGAAAAAGAGAAAAAATCGGGCAGCATGGTCACAGTTCCGGCCACAATCCCGATCGGGAAAATGATCGCCAGAAGTTGATATGACAGCGAATCTTGTGGAAAAAAAAGAAGATTGAGACTCCCAACAGTCAAACCGGCGGCAAAAATTCCGAGGCGAAACTTTTTCAGCCAGGAAGATAAGGATCCGGCATGGGTCTTAGCTTTGGCATAACTAAGAGTCAGAAACCAGCGCCCCAGAAGAACGACGATCAGAACTGCATACCAGACAATAAGAGATTGCCTGGTATAACGGCCAGAGATCAGCCACAGATAAACCGTACAGATAGCAAATAAAACCAGAATAGCGCTCTTTGACCTTTTGAAAAGCAGGTCTAATCTGTCGTTCTGGGTTCTCTGTTCAATGTCAAATTGTTGATTGGTCATTAGATTTGATAATTTTCAGCCTCGGTTCTCTGTGCCTAATGCAATAGACGCCGGTCTGAATTATTGCGTCGGTCAAACATGATTGTCTCACCTGACCATCCGGTTAAAGGAAAGGTAACCTCATCCATAACAAAACGACGATCCTGTTTAGTGCGTAACAATGACCTTTTTTTCTGTTTGTCAGGAGCAACCTTTGTGAGTTGCGCCCTTACCAGTCGATCCATCATCCGCAGGTCCCTGTCTTCCAGGCGCAGAGCTGCATCGACCCAGATTTCAGTTATATCAGCGAGTTCCTGGTAATCAATCGGATGATAGCGTTGCCTGACCTGCTGCAGAGCCTGCCGACCATTGCCTGAGCGCTGGTGTTGCCGAATAAATTTTTCTACGCTCTTCTGACCTTTGCCGGTTTCCGCCAAGTGGTTGACAATTCCCATGTCATATAATACCCTGCCGCTGTAGATCGCCCCGCTGGTTATCATCTTTTCAGTTGTCGTCATACCGGCAATCCGAGCCAAAAGGCTATAGGCTCCCATGCCCGGAAAAAGGTTAAAACGTATTTCAGGAAAACCCATTTTTGCATCCTCTGTAGCAACCAAAACATTGCTCGATAAAGCCGATTCGAACCCGCCACCCAAAGCCACTCCCTCAACCAGAGAAATAGTAGTGATAGGCAGGTGTAGGTTCATGGCATTGAGATAACATATCTCAATGCATTGTTTTGAATAATCGAGCAACTGCTGACGATTTCGATCTTTAATCAACTTGATAAACAGACTTAAATCTCCACCCAGGTTGAAAATACCGGGAACCTGGGAGGCTTGGATAAAATAGCGAATGGGAGATTCAGAGTCTGTTTTTTTGGTGTCGAAGTAGTCGATAATACTTTGCTGAAGCTGTCGCGCCTCCTTGAGTACAGTCGGTGAAAAACAGGGACGAGGAGTTGGATTATAGTAGAACCAGATGGCCCGGTGATGGGCATCATAGCGAATGGAAATTTCCTTATAGTCTCGAAAGATTTTAAAAAAATCACGGTTCATTGCAATACTCCAGGGTGGATTGATAAATCTCTGAGAACACTAATTTAACCGTTCACTATAGATTAAAAACATCATCAAAACCGCATATCATGATCATGAATGATAAATAAAACTAAAAAAACTTTCACTTTCTCCTTGCATTTTACAAGCAGGTCGCCATAAAAGCAATGAGAATTATTGAGCAACAAAAATTTAACCTTTTTAAGCACAACTTTGGAAGGTCAATGATGCATTACAAAAGAGTTACAAACATAAGAAATATATTTCAGCTTGGAATATCTTGAGAGGAAACCGTGAGTCAACTGGAATATGATAATCTGACAGAGATTATGGATGAAAACCGTGAGCGGCTTGAAGAACCGCCGCGCTACCGGGTTCTCATCCACAATGATCACTATACGTCGATGGAGTTTGTCGTCGAGATTTTAGAACAGGTCTTTCATCACAACCAGGCAACCGCCGAACAGATCATGCTTAAGGTTCATCGCCAGGGTCTCGGCTGTTGTGGCGAGTATGACCGGGAGATCGCCGAAAGCAAGGTTGTTACCGTCAGCCGACGAGCCTCCGAACATGGTTTCCCTCTGCGCTGCACAATGGAAAAAATATGATAACCCCGGAACTTGAACAAACTATCGTTGCGGCCTTTCGCGAAGCCAAAAACCGTGATCACGAATACCTGACAGTTGAACACCTTCTCTATACGCTTTTACAGCTCGAGAGCGGTCGTAAAATTATTGAAGAGTGCGGCGGCAATATTACAACCCTGATTGCCCGCCTGGAAAACTATTTTTCCGCCAAAATACCGAAACTGAAAAATGGCAACAATGACAATCCCACAGAAACTGTTGCTTTTCAGCGCCTCATTCAGCGGACCTTAATCCATGTCCAGATGGCGGAAAAACCGGAAGCTGAAATCGGCGACCTGCTGGCTTCAATCTTTGAAGAGGATGAAACCCACGCCTGTTTTTTTCTTAGAGACCAGAACATCTCCCGTCTCGATATCCTGCGCCTGATTTCCGACAATGACAAAAGCGCGGCCCATCCGCAAACCGAGAATCGTAAACAAACGACTCCAGGACCTTCCATCCGTCCGGACAATACCGACTCCGGCAGCCCTCCCCCTGACAACAGAGATTATCAACAATCAAAAAATCAGAAGCAACTAAGCCCTCTTCAAACTTTTACGATAGATCTCAAAGCCAAGGCCGCATCCGGGGCCATCGACCCGCTTATCGGTCGTGAAAAAGAGATGCAAAGAACCCTACAGGTCCTTTGTCGGCGGCAAAAAAACAATCCCCTCTTTATTGGTGAACCCGGCGTCGGTAAAACTGCGATGGCGGAAGGCTTGGCACTCTGCTTAAATAGCGGTGAGGCACCGGAGAAACTGCTCGGTTATGAGATCTACGCCCTTGACCTGGGAGCGGTCTTGGCCGGCACCAAGTATCGGGGCCAGTTTGAGGAACGGCTTAAAGGGATTATCAAGGAGCTTGAAGGAAAAAATCAGGTCATTCTTTTCATCGATGAAATCCACACCCTGGTCGGGGCCGGGGCAACCAGCGGCGGCTCGATGGATGCTGCCAATATCCTCAAACCGATCTTAGCCGCTGGCCATATCCGTTGCATCGGTTCCACCACCCATGAAGAATATAAACAAAATTTCAGTAAAGACCGAGCTTTGGCCCGGCGCTTTCAGCCGATAAACCTGGCCGAACCGAGTGTTGCTGAAACGTATGCCATCCTCAAAGGTTTACAACCCGGTTTTGAAGAACACCATCAGGTCCACTACAGCCAGGCCGCCTTAAAAGCAGCGGCGGAACTTTCCGCCCGTTATATCAACGATCGCTGTCTACCGGACAAAGCAATTGATGTCATTGATGAAGCGGCGGCGGCGGTTCGCTTGGCCGCCGGTGACCTGAAGATGCGGACGATCCGGGTGCCGGAAATCGAAAAAGTCGTTTCCCAGATCGCCCAAGTTCCAGTCAAGAAAGTAACGGCCGATAACACCGCCCGCCTGGCCCGCCTCGACGACTATCTAAAAAATCAGATTTTTGGCCAGGATGAAGCTATCGCCGCGCTCTATCGGGCTCTGAAAAGAGCCCATGCCGGGCTCAACCAACCGGAACGCCCTTTAGGTTCTTTTCTCTTTACCGGGCCAACCGGGGTCGGTAAAACCGAGATCTGCCGTCAGGCCGCCAGCCGTCTCGGGATCGAGCTTTTACGTTTCGACATGAGTGAATACATGGAAAAACATGCTGTGGCCCGCCTCATCGGCTCACCGCCCGGCTATGTTGGTTTTGAGCAGGGGGGGCTTTTAACCGAACAGATCAGGAAAACCCCACATGCCCTGGTTCTCTTTGACGAAATTGACAAGGCCCATCCCGATATTTTCGGGATTTTACTGCAAATCATGGATTACGCCACTTTAACCGACAACAATGGCAAAAAGGCCGATTTTCGCCATACTATCCTAATCATGACCAGCAATGCCGGAGCCCGGGAAATGGCTGCCAACAGCATCGGCTTCGGAGAATCTAATGACGACAAACCACAGGAAAAGGGCCGCAAAGCCCTGGAAAAACTTTTTACCCCGGAATTTCGTAACCGACTCGATGAAATCATCTTTTTTCACCCCTTGAACCGGGAGATAATGCTCAAGGTCGTCGATAAATTCATGACCCGTCTCGATACATTTCTCAAACCCCGCAAAGTCAAACTCGTTTTAAGTGGAAAAACTCGCGAATGGCTTGCTGAAAATGGCTTTGATGCCAAATTCGGCGCCCGTCCTCTAGACCGACTAATCCAAGAGAGTATCAAAGACCCACTAGCCAACGAACTGCTTTTTGGTGCACTGAAACAGGGCGGTAAGGCCCGGGTGGAGATGAAGGAGGGAAAACCCTTTATCGTAACAACAATGGAAGATTAGACAACAACACACTCAAAGATAACCCCCTGTTTCATCTTCATAACCATCCATCTCTCTATTTTCGTTTCCCCAACTTTTTAGCCCAAGTATCTCGAAGGGTAACGGTACGATTAAAAACCGACTTTTCGGTCACACTCTCTCGATTATCGAGAGTGAAATAGCCGAGACGCTCAAATTGAACCGAGACCCCGACAGGAACCTTCGCCAGAGATGGTTCAAGTTTGCAGGCCTTTAGAACGGTAAGGGAATCAGGATTAATCTTTGCCGTAAATGGCTGTCCATCCTTTTCGACACCAGGGTCAGGATCAGAAAAGAGCCGGTCATAGAGACGTACTTCGGCAGCAACTGCCGTCGGAACCGCTACCCAGTGTAAGGTCGCTTTGACCTTACGTCCATCGGGTGATGATCCACCCTTAGTCTCAGGATCATAGGTGCAATATAAGGCTACAACTTCTCCATCGACATCTTTTTCAACCCGTTCGCAGCGAATATAGTAGGCATAACGGAGACGCACTTCACGACCGGGCGTCAAACGATAGAATTTTTTCGGAGCATCCTCCATAAAATCATCGCGTTCGACATAGATCTCACGGGCAAAAGGAACCTTGCGGCTCCCCATAGTCGCATCTTCAGGGTTATTTACGGCCGCCAATTCTTCAATCCGATCTTCAGGATAATTCTCAATAATCACTTTCAAGGGCTTTAAAACCGCCATGTATCTTGGCGCCTTGCGGTTAAGATCCTCACGCACAGCGTGTTCCAAAAGTGCGACGTCGACCAGACTGTTGCGTTTGGCTACTCCGATCCGTTCACAGAAATTACGGATCGAATCAGACGTGAAACCCCGCCGCCGGAGACCGGAGATTGTCGGCAACCGCGGATCATCCCAACCATCAACCAGACCATCGTTGACCAATTGCAACAGTTTTCTTTTACTCATCACCGTATAACTGAGATTAAGCCGGGCAAACTCGATCTGCCGGGGCTGGGAGATAACCGGCAACTGCTCGATAAACCAGTCATATAAGGGGCGGTGATCCTGAAACTCGAGCGTACAGATTGAGTGGGTAATCCCTTCGATAGCATCGGAGAGACCATGGGCAAAATCATACATCGGATAGATACACCACTCATCACCAGTCCGATGGTGGGTCGCCCGCAAGATCCGATAGATAACCGGATCACGCATATTCATATTACCCGAAGCCATATCGATTTTAGCCCGCAACACACGTGACCCATCAGCAAATTCTCCGGCCCGCATACGCTCAAAAAAGTCGATATTTTCGGCTACCGAACGCTCCCGATAGGGACTATTGCGGCCGGGTTCTTTTAAATTGCCACGATACTTACGGGTCTCCTCCGGGCTCAGATCACAAACATAAGCCTTACCATCTTTGACTAACTGAACCGCATAAGTAAAAAGCTGTTCAAAGTAATCAGAGGCAAAGAATTCACGCTCTCCCCAGTCAAAACCGAGCCATCTGACATCCTCTTTTATCGAATCAACATATTCGACCTCTTCCTTACTCGGATTGGTATCGTCGAAACGAAGATTACAAAGACCATCAAAAACTTCAGCCAAACCAAAATTAAGACAGATTGATTTGGCATGGCCGATATGGAGATAGCCATTAGGCTCAGGCGGAAAACGGGTATGCACCCGGCCCTCGTTCTTGCCTTCCTTAAGATCTTCATCAATCTGTGACTGAATAAAGTTAGCCCTACCCTCAGTCATACCTTCATCTGAATCAAGGTTTTCCTCCAAAATATTTTTTCTCTTATCCTGCACAAATAAACTCCTCAAAATCTACACTTGATCAAATATACCCCACTATTAATCAGCAGTTTTACTGCTGACCACAAACGTCTTACCACAACATCTCTCATTTCTCTAATAATTTCATCGAGCATCAACTTTATACCGAGATTTATCACTAAGATATCTACTGTTGATCCTGTATTCAATTGAATAAATAACCCCCATTTCAATATTTCTCAATCCCCATTGAAATTAAGCACCACCATAAGAAGTGCTTGGCACTACTATACTAAATAGTATTGACATTTAATATTTCTACAACTATACTTTAAGTACTCGAAAAAAATACTCAAGAAGAGGTTTTCATGAATTCACCTTTCCCATATGATCGGATTCCATCAACAAAGGAGTTTTTTGGAAGAGATAGCGAGCTTAAACTGTTATCTCAGACAGTTCAATACTCAAACAATCTATTGATACACTCAAAAAGGAGAATGGGTAAAAGTTCCTTGATAAGCTATTTTCTTGAGCAAAACAGAGATAAGTACCTTTGTATTTATGTCGACATATTTGATATAGCTTCGAAAGAGGATTTTGTCCTGTCACTACTGAAATCTTTTTCAAATGCAAGAAAGGGGAATCTGAAAAGTGTAATTAAAAGCCTGACTTCACTCTTTAAAAGAGTAAGAGTCGAGCCTTCCATTAATCCTGAGACAATGGAATATTCAATTAAGCCGATAGTGACAACCCTCTCTTTTGAACAGATGATGGAAGACTTCTTTGGCTCACTTGAGAAACTCAGTCAAACCAATCAAATCATCCTTGCCATAGATGAATTTCAACAAATAGCTACCATTAAAGATGTAAAACTTGCTGCTTTACTGCGAAAATATATACAACACAGAGAAAATATATCATATATTTTCTCTGGCTCAAAAAGACATCTTCTTACATCTCTGTTTGAATACAAAGCACCGCTATATGAACTAGCCACCCACTTTGAATTACAACCTTTAAAGAACGAAGATTTCTTCAAATACGCCACCGGATATCTACCAATTGAAAAAGATGTGCTGGCTTACATTTATAAAAAAAGTAGTGGCGAAACCTACATGATTCAATACATCTTACATCTACTTTTCATTGACAAAAATGATAAATGTGTCACCTTAGAGCAGGTTGACAACTCAATACGAGAGATGATCAACGCAAAAGATCCCAGTTATAAACTTATTTTTGACTCTCTTAGCAACAATCAAAAAACAGCCTTAAAGATTGTTGGTAAATACAAGAATGGTTTTTTTGCCACCAACATACTAAATGAGTTTAATATCAAAAAGCAGTCCCTTCAATCTTCAATTAATACTCTTTTTAAAAAAGAGCTGATTGATAAAGAAGCCGATAAATATTTTATACCTGATAGAACTTTTGAACTATGGATTAATAGATTTGTTTAGTCGCATAACTTCCCAGGAAACCAGCATTTTAGCGCCAACAATCATACTGCCAAATTAAAATACTTTGATCCATCGATAGAATTACGGCCAATAAAATTCCTGAACTGGACCATTTTTCGAAAAGGATCTGTACCCGACAAAACACCAAGTTCAACACATTTTTTTACAGCAGCCGAACCGGTCGTGGCTGGTACTTCATCAGCAAGGGAAATAAGACACTGGCAAACATCCAGAACTATTTCCACCAAAACTTGAAGATCACGCTCATTAGCTCGCCGGGTAAGCCAGTCATCAGCCAAGATATCGATCGATACCGGCCCCAATGATTCCAGCTCGCGCAAGACCTCATCAAGGCTTTCCAGTTTTTTTAAAACAACACCGTTTATCATTAAACTTCTCCATGGCATTCTACTATGGGTACCCAAAGAATAAAGACTCACCCATGCACCGACTCGAAACCGGGGGATACCCCAAGGGCACTTCCTCGCTATCGCTCAGGGCGCAAATAATTTTCACATACAGTGTCAGTTTGGAAAATTTAACTAAACAGGCAATAGAGAAAAATTTAATCTGTCTCCCTGTTTTACTGAAAACAACCCAAACCTGTCCGATATATCCAGAAACAGCATCACCACTCTCCGGCAGATATAAAACTAAAATGTCTATCTTTATAAACATACCTTACATTTTTATTAAAAATATTTACAATAGCAAACATATGTGCTAGGAAAACTAGCACAACCCAGCAGGTGAAAGATGTCAGAATCAAAATGAGAATCAGTGTGCTCTGGAAACTCGAACAATCGAATATCCAAGGGCACTATCAATACTTTGGCTACTGGATGAACCGATCGATTGAATTGTTAAGTGATATGGAAATTTTGGGTAGAAAAATTCGAGAAGCCCGAAAACAACGAGGCCTACTGCAATCACACCTTGCCGAGCTTGCCTCAGTGCGACGACAAGTTGTAGGTGAGATTGAACGAGGAACTTACAAGGGCTCGTTTCGACAGGTTTTAAGTATTTTAAGGGCGATGGGATTACGCCTCACCCTTGAACCCGTGCGCTTTCCTACGTTGGATGAGTTGTCTGATGAATGAAAGGATAAACAGATTACGTGTCAGTGTGCCGGAAGGTAACAGTGGCACACTTGAAAAAACTCACCGATTTTCATTTGCTTATGATCATTCAGCCCAATCTGATTGCCAAATCTCCCTGACCATGCCGGTTCGCCTGCCCAGTTACAACCGTGGAGTGGTACACCCTATATTCGAACAAAATCTGCCCGAAGGTTTTGTTCGTGAACGTATTACGGAACGGTTACGAAAACATATTCGCATTGATGACATGCTGTTTCTGGCACTACAACGTGATTATGGTATAGGCCGGCTTCAATATCATTCCAACCATTTCCCTGCTAACGATGCAGGTAAAGAGAACCTGGCAGAAATTTTACAGTGGCGAGGCAAAAAGTCTCTATTTGATGAGTTGGTCGATAAATACCTGCTCCAAACCTCTATTAGTGGCGTACAACCCAAAATTTTAGTTGGAGATGTTCGGGCAACCTTTAATACACCGGGACTGATAATCAAAAGCGGCCTTAAAGAATACCCCGGACTCGCCGTAAATGAGTACTTCTGCATGACCGCTGCAAAAAATTGCGGCTTACATGTGCCTGATTTTTACCTGTCCGATGATCACTCTCTATTTGTCTTGCGCCGTTTTGATCTTCGTGAGAATGGCAGCAATCTGGGAGTTGAGGATTTTTCCGTACTTCTGGGGGAAAGAACTAGCGACAAGTATACAGGTTCCTACGAATCTCTTGCCAATGTTATTAAAATGTATTGCGCCTCTCCGCAAAAGGACCTGGAACTGTTTTTTCGATTGTTGGTTCTATCCTTAGCAGTTGGAAACGGAGACGCACATAAAAAAAATTTCTCCCTGATCTATGATGACATAAGAAAACCTGAGACAATACGCCTGTCGCCCGCTTATGACATTGTGTCAACATTGCCATATTTAGAAAATGATACTCCAGCATTAAAAATGAACGGCCAGAAAAAATCTTTCCCGGGAAAAGCGGAACTTAACCATTTCGGGGAAAAAATCGGCATCAATAAAGCTTCCAAACTCATTGAACATACACTTGCCAGTGCCAGTGATACACTCAGACAGCACCGAGATTTGTTACAAGAATATCCACCCATTTACAAAGCTATAAAACAGGCCATCGCTAACTGTTCATCCTGATTTTTCAAAACCATCAATTTCGATCCGGGAGCTGGCGGGAGCAGTTACCCTGAAAATTGAAGACCGGAATTGCTATAAAGATGCGTAATAGTGAATGTGGAGATCTTGAACTTGACATTTAAATGTATATAATATATATTTAACTACATATTCAATACGATATCCGAGGAGACCAGACCATGGCATTAAGTATCAGGAACCCATATGCCGAACAACTAGCCCGGCAAGTTTCATCCATAACCAAAGAAAACATTACCCAAACAATTATTAAGGCCCTGGAAAATCGTCTGGAAAACTTGAAGGGAAAAAAAACCATCATTGATGTTGAACAACAGATTCTTACAATATCCCAACGCTGTAACACCCTTCCGGATATGGACAACCGTACCGATGAAGAAATTCTGGGCTATAACAAGAATGGGGTTTAGAGCTGATGGTTATTGACACCTCGGCCATCATCGCCATCCTGACAGCTGAACCGGAAACAAACCGCTTGGCTCATGCCATCGCAACCGACCCCAAAAGAACAATTTGCAGCTTTAGCCTACTGGAAGCCGGAATAGTAATTGAATCGCGCAAGGGAGAGAGCGGAGGCCGTGAACTTGACCTCCTCTTGCACCGTATAAATGCCGATGTAATACCTTTAAC
>Ga0307991_1002128_pt1 | contig 13526 bp, 10 predicted proteins | sample EllFjometagen131_FD_203146 | JGI IMG/M metagenome (GOLD analysis project Ga0307991, IMG submission 203146) | Marine microbial communities from Ellis Fjord, Antarctic Ocean - #131 | ecosystem: Environmental > Aquatic > Marine > Unclassified | place: Southern Ocean | collected 2014-10-08
CCCGCCTACGGCGAGGATGTCCCCGAAAAACGGGGCAGGCTGCTTCGCTCCATCCCGCCTACGGCGAGGATGTCCCCGAAAAACGGGGCAGGCTGCTTCGCTCCATCCCGCCTACGGCGAGGATGTCCCCGAAAAACGGGGCAGGCTGCTTCGCTCCATCCCGCCTACGGCGAGGATGTCCCCGAAAAACGGGGCAGGCTGCTTCGCTCCATCCCGCCTACGGCGAGGATGTCGCTTCGCTCCACAGTCATTCACCTGTTTCTCCGTAGGAGTCCTTCGGACATTCATTCAGTCATTCTTTTGTTTCTATCATTCATTCATTCATCTGTTTCTCCGTAGGAGTCCTTCGGACAATCATTAAGCCATGTAAACAATTGAATGCTATCATACTAAGCAAATCCAAATTATAACATTACTTTTGTGCCCTGAAATAGTGAAAGTTAGATTGAGTATTAATTATCTTCCCTCATGGGTGTGCTAAGCATTTTGCCGGAAGACACGAATCCACAATCCGGAAAGACACATCAAATTAAAGTAATTTAACAACAATGACATTTGAAGAAATGGGCGTTTCGCCCGAAATACAAAAAGCAATACTGGAGCTTGGTTTTGAGAAGCCTTTGCCAGTACAAGAAAAAATTATCCCCATCCTTTTAGACCGAAATACCGATATCGTTGGGCTGGCACAAACCGGAACCGGGAAAACTGCGGCCTTCGGAATTCCAATTGTTCAGCAGTCGGATGTAAGAGTAAAAAAGCCCCAGGTTGTAATTCTAAGCCCAACACGCGAACTCTGTGTTCAGATTACCAAAGATTTAAAGAGCTATGCCAAATATGTTGACGGACTCCAAATACTGGCCGTTTATGGAGGCGCAAGCATCCAACCCCAACTGGCAGCCCTTAAAGATGGCGTGCAGGTTATTGTGGCCACTCCCGGCCGTTTACTCGACCTGGTTAAACGTAAAGCAGCCAAGCTTTCGTCCGTTTACCGCGTAGTACTCGATGAAGCTGACGAAATGCTCAATATGGGCTTTTTGGATGAGATCAATGAGATTTTAGAAAGCATTCCTGCCGACAGAAATACATTACTTTTTTCGGCAACCATGCCCAACGAAATCAGGAAAATTGCTGCCAAATATATGAATGATCCCGAAGAGGTGGTTATTGGCACCCGTAATGCAAGCGCCGAAAATGTTAAACATTTGCTTTATACTGTTCATGCCAAAGATAAATACCTTGCCCTGAAACGTATTGCCGATTTTTACCCAAAAATATATGGTATTGTTTTTTGCCGCACACGCCGCGAAACCCAGGAAATTGCTGATAAGCTGATCCAGGATGGCTACAATGCCGATTCGTTGCACGGCGACCTGTCGCAGCCCATGCGCGACACCGTGATGCAAAAATTCAGGTTTCGAAATGTTCAATTACTCGTTGCAACCGATGTAGCCGCGCGTGGCCTGGATGTGAACGACCTTACCCATGTTATTCATTACAGTTTGCCCGACGATGCCGAGATTTACACCCATCGTAGCGGACGAACAGGAAGGGTTGGCAAAGACGGAATTTCAATTGCCATTACCCACCTGCGCGAAAAACATTCGGTGAATAAAATTGAGAGCCTGATAAAGATCAAATTTGAAAAAACCAGTATTCCGTCAGGGCGCGAGATTTGCGAAAAGCAAATTTTTAACCTGGTTGATAAAATGGAAAATGTTGAGCTCGAAAACGAAGATATCGATTCTTACCTTCCGGTGATATATAAAAAACTGGATTGGCTGAGCAAAGAAGAAGTCATCAAACGTTTTATTTCCCTGGAGTTCAATCGCTTCCTTGATTATTACCGTGATGCGGGTGAATTGAACGAACCTGTGGACGATCGCCGGTCGAGAAGAAGCGATCGTGGAAACGATGATTTTGGTGGTGGCAGGGGCCGTAAGATGAAAGATTTCGATGGCAAGTCCGAAAAAGGATATACACGCATTTTTATGACCGTGGGTAAAATTGACGGTATGGTTCCCGCCGCGCTCATCGAACATATAAATACCTACGTTAAAGGAGTGAAAGTTCCTGTGGGTCGCATCGACCTGATGGGGAAATTTTCGTTTTTTGAAGTTAAAAATGAACATGCCGATCAGGTTATATCATCACTTAAGGGGAGCAGGTTTCGCGGTAACAAAGTAGATGTTTCTAGGGCACAGGAAAAAGATGCCTCGAGGAGTGGCAAAAGTGATAGAGGTGATAGGGGTGGCAGAGGCGAAAGGAGCTTTAGCAAAAAACCAGATCGCTGGACAGAAAAGCCCAAAAGGCGTCCCAGAAGATAACAAGACAATCGTTATAAATATAAGCCCTGATATAAATTCATTTATATCAGGGCTTTTTTGGGCGGCCAGGCGGGCTTTCCGCTATACCCGGCTTGCAGCGGCTGTGTTTTTGTAGGCTGTGCGGGGGCTTCCGTTGTCAGCCGCCACCAGCCAACAAAAAACATCAGCCGCTACTTCACCGGGGTGCCGCTCCAATCCCTGCCGCACAGCAAGTTACATATCAACATCCTGATGTGAATTTTTAAGGCTTAGATTTGAAAAGCGATTTTTAATCTAATTTTAATTGGGAATCTAATACAAGATGATCTTCTCCTGCTTGAAATACCGACCGTCTTCACCGCTTAACGATAAAAAATAAATCCCTTTTTTCAAGTCTGTAAGATTTAGGCTCTTTACATTGTTTCCGTTTTCAACCGGCCAGGACTCCTGTTTAATTATTCTGCCGCTGATGTCTTGAATGATAAGCCGGATATTTTGGTTTTCAGCCGTGGCCATACTCACGGTAAATAATCCCTTGGAAGGATTTGGTAGAATTTCTAAATTCTGGGTCTCTACCAATTGTACATCGATATCAACAGTCAGATCACAATATGCTCCGGGCTCAGGATAATATGTAGTTCCGTTTAAGGTAAAACATTTCAAATATTCTGGAAATTCCCAACTTTGAAATTCCATAATAAATCCACCGTCAAATCCAACACCTTCGATTAATATGTTGTCTGTGTACACTCTGGAAAGATGAAAAACTTTGCGATAGCTTTCACCAATTAGCATACTGTCGATAGCTGTTACATAAATGTCGTCAGACCCAGAATTATTATATGTTGTAGGTAGAGTATCACCAACCGCAAGGTCGAAATCATAAAGTAGTTCTTCTTCTGTGTTTGCCGGGTAGTAAAAAATCTTTTTGCCCTCCTGCCTGATCATACCCATAAAATAATCAAAGCTATAGTGGTCGTTGCAGTATCCCGGTATCGGTGGAGCATTGTACCACTCATCTAATTTCCCGCGTTTATGCAACACTTTGTAGGTTTGATCTCCTACTATAGAATCGCCGTTTAGATAATACACATAATTCCATTCATGAAGGCAGGGGTAGTTCGGGGCAAAAGTCCATACCATCCTCCATTGGGGGTTGTTTGCAAAGTAGTCGTCAACTTGTGCCATTGCACTCATGGTAAAAATGAGTAATGAGAGTGTAAAAAGTTTTTTCATTTGTTTTTGTTTTAAGTGTTGCTTATAAAAATCGTTCTTATAAAGAGAGAAATAAAAACTGATAAAACAAAATAATCGAGGAAATATATTTTTTATGCTACGAAGAAGTTTCTTCAATAAGTCACCCCGTGAATTGCCCTGGAGCGCAGCGCCGCTCTCAAAAATGGTGTTGTGTTATTCAAAAAAGTAGTCAGGGTTTCACTTTAAGTGAAGCCCTGACTGTGGCGGGGTGCGGTGTTTTTATCAGCCATCTCGGGTGGCTTTCGGTGCGAGGGTCTTAAAGTCGTTAACGACTTTAAGGCCCTCAACTGAAAAAGCCCAAGGTCTGCTAACCCCAAAATAATTTTACCTTCGGGCAACTATTTCAACAATTGTCTCCTCTAACCAACAGTGAGCAAATCAAACATGACATATCATTCCGAAAAGGACATTATCGAAGGTTGTTTGAAAAACGACAGAGTGGCTCAAAAAGCGCTTTACGATCTTTTCAAGACCAGGATGTACACTTTGTCCTATCGCATTACCGGCAATTTTGACGATGCCAACGATGTACTTCAGGAAGGGTTTTTACTCGTATTTAGAAAGCTGCACACCTTTAATGGTGAAGCAAAACTGAGCTCGTGGATTCATACCATCATTGCCCGTGCTGCCATCCGCAAAATTAAAGACAGGATTTATTTCGAAGATATCGAAAACACCGATACTTCCACCATCATCGACTGGGGTGCTGCCATCGACATCGATTACCTCGAAAAAGCCATTGCAAATTTGCCGGAAGGTTACCGCACCATTTTCACCCTATACGAAATTGAAGGTTTTAAACATCGCGAAATAGCCGAACTGATCGATATTTCGGAAAGTACTTCCAAATCACAGCTTTTTAAGGCAAAAAAGATGCTTCGCGAAACCCTTAATAAAATGGCAAGCTGATGGAAAAAAACCGCGAAATATTGGATAAGGTCTTGCAGCAAATGCGCAGTTATACCCCTGACGAGAAGGTTTGGGATGCGGTACAATCGCAAATGCCGGGAGCAACTTTGGCTGATGGCTTGTCGAAATTAAAATCCATCGACTCGCCGGAGATAGTTTGGGATGCCATCGCCAACGAATTGGATAAACTAGAAAAAATCAATCAACTAAAACAGTTTACTCCCGGGGATGAAGTTTGGGGTAATATTTTGGAAACTATCAATAAAGAGGATGGGGTTCAAAGTGCGGAATTCCCCTTAAGGGGATTAAGGGGTAATGAAGGCGCTGGCCTCCCCTTCAGGGGATCAAGGGGTAGCGAAGGCAAGTTTGGCAAAAAACGATTTTTTCGAGTTTCCTTATTCAGAATTTCTTCATGGGCAGCCGCAGCAGCCATTTTAGTTTTGATGGGATATTTTTTGATTTTTCAAAATGCATCATCTGAAAATATTACCTATTCACAGGAAATTATTGAAACAGGAAATGCCACTTCCTGGCAAGATGAGGACACTGAAATTCTGGACGTGTTAAGGGAGCTATGTACCTCTAATCCCATGGCTTGCTCTTCCCCCGCTTTTAAAGAAAAGGAAAAAGAACTTTTTTATCTAAACACACAAAAATCAGAAATCCTTGATAATTTAAATGCCTATGACAATAACAAACAACTGGAGGTATTGCTCACTAAAATAGAATTGGAAAAAAATGATCTTGTAAAACAAATGATTTCTGAAATATTATAGGAAAATGAAAAAGTCCATCCATAAAATAATATCCATTTATCTGCTACTCACCTTCTGGTCGATTACTTTGGCTTGTGCCCAAACAACGATTCAGGTAGTAACTAAAACCCTACTGGGTGAGGAGAAATGGACTGAGGGATTGAAGTTGGAACTGAACAGTGAAAATGCAGAAATCCATTGCTCAACAAAAAGTGGGAATACTATCTCGTACGAAATACAGCTTATTGCAAAACATGCCAGCAAGGAGCTTGCTGAGTCCGACCTGAATAAAATGAAATGGATCACTGGCAGGCAGGGCAAAACCTTATTTATGAGAAACTACATCGAGCTGACACCCGGAGATGTGAGGCTCGAATCGATGCTCAAAGTTATCTATCACATCAAAATTCCGGAAAAATGCCCCTTAACCATCAACAATTATTTTGGAGAAATAACAGTAAAAAACACAGGAAATGCCCTCACCATAAAAAGTGAATTTGCAACAGTTACTTTGAACAACATTAAAGGGAATATAGAAATTGAATCGAAATTTGGAGATATCACCGCAACATCTCTCCACGGTAACATTCAAATTCTATCAAATAGATCAAACATTAAGCTAAGCGAAATTTCGGGACTGATCGATATTGAAGCAATGGTAGCTGAGATTTCACTGGACAATATCCATAATTTAAACAGGCTCAATATCACGGCTGAAAAATCGGAAACCCGTTTATCATGCGGAAATAATTACCGTTTTGTACTCGGATTAAAAAAGGTTGATTTTGAAAAACCTGATTGGATGAAAATGGATACTCCCCAACAAAATGATATCGCTCAAAAAGCAAATTTCAATGCTCTACCCGATCACCCAATTATTGAAATTAAACAAACAGTTGGCACTCTTGAAATAAAGTAAGTTGATATGGAAACTAAAAAAATGAAAATGTCAAAAACGCTTCAACACATAAGTTGGCTTGCCTTAGCACTGTTCCTGTTTATAAATATGGCACACGCGCAATCCGACAGTCTTAGCTATACCGAAGAGAACTCTACCGACAGAATCATAGATTATCTTTCGCCCATGGAGTATGCTTTTATGCTGCACGAAGAAACCAACTGGCTACTCAAGGCCAATTTGCTTGTAACCAGCGAAAATCACTATATGAATACCTTTAAGCTAAGCCTGGAAAAGAAAATTGCCGATGGCTTTTCGCTCAATGCCGCTGCACTATACCGGGCTTCAGCTTTTGATGCAGACCTTTGGAGCTATGGTATGGAGTTTTCGATCGAATCGAGGTGGTACTACGCCTACCGGAACAAGGTGCGCAATAAGCAAGCTGCTACCCATTTATCGGGGGTTTATCTCGCTGTAGGGGGCGGCTACCGGTACACGGCTGCAACTTTCAGCAGTTGGAACGAAAGCTCAATCTCCAGCTTTGTGCCGCTGTTTGCCAAATGGGGATTGCAACGCCGGTTTCTCAATCGCGGTTATGTGGATTTCGGTTTTAGTGTTGGAACCCAACTAGCGCTTTCCGACAGATTTTCGTCAATGATCAGCCTTGGTACCTATGTGGATGCAGGGCTGGCCTTTACCCGTGACAAGCAAAAACTCGACTTTACGAAGCTTTGCCCCGTGCTTAGATGCCATGCCGCCGACAGATTTTTGCTCAAAACCAATCTTGTCGATATTGTGAGTTTGGGATATGTAAGGAAAACATTTATTGGCTCGGTAATTCCGAATATCTCGGCTGAGTTTAAAATTGGGAAGTCGCCATTTTCGATAAACTCAAAGTTACAATGTGGGTTACAATATTCCACCTCCTTGAATTATGACTTCGACAGCTATACTTTATCACCAAAACTAATAGTGGAAGGGCGATATTTTTACAACCTGAAAAGTCGAATACTGAAAGGGAAAACGGGAAATGGCCTGTCGGCAAATTATGTTTCTCTTGGTGGGATTTTTGATGGGAGATATGAGTTTTACCATGCTGGTGGTATGCAAGTTGATCAATCAACGATTTTCACGGGCCTAATAGCCACCACAGGGATCCAGCGACTGATAAGCGATCATCTTTACTTCGATTTTAATGTCGGTTCAGGCTATGGTGTAGAGTGCGAAGAAGATGAGTCCAACAACCATAAATCCAATAATAATATTTGGATATTTAATCTTGGTGTCGCTATCGGGTATAGGTTTTAAGCACGCTACTTCACCACATAAAACAAATATAAAAGGTTTCCAGTTCTTTTTTGGCCTCTTGAGAGAGCAAGTCGATATTGATATATCCTGAATGTTCAATAGCAAATTGTTTTACACCAAATTACTTTAATTTGAAACAACAAACTTATTAGCCGAAACCTGCTTGCCTGAAGCAGAAAGGTTGCAAACATAGACTCCGCTACTGAGCACTGAAAAATCAGGCAACAATTGACTCAAGGGTAAGGTATGTATGCCGACATCCATGTATTTATCTGCAATTGTAACGAGGCGATTGCCATAAAGATCAAGAATGCTTAGGTTTATCAGACCTGCATCTTTCAGTGAAAACCTCACAACACTTGCTTCAGTTACCGGGTTGGGAAAAATTTGCATTGATGCATCATTATCAACCGGGGGCATATAAGGTATCCGGGTTGTTATGGAATCGAAACTGTAAATGTAAAAACCAGCATGTGACGATGGCAGATAGAGCTTTCGATCATTTTTAACCACTTTAAATAATTGATCACCGGTAAGCAAATGGTCGATTTCTACAGGCGAGGCAGGATCGCTAACATCCAATACGCTAAGTCCTTGCCCCATATTTGCAACATACAGTGTGTCGTGGGTAGCCAAAACAAACTTGCTATTGATATTTCCACTGGTTGTAGCCGAAACGTAAACCGGCATCTCTGGATTTTGAATATTATAAATCTGAACGCCAGAATTGTCTCTCGCCAGGTACAAGAAATCGCCATAGGCATCGAGGTTGTTAATGGAGTAGTCTTGTTGCAGGTAAGAGGTATTTACCAGGATAGGTGTGGCGGGATTGGAGACATCGATAACCTGGAAGCATCCCAACTCAGTTATGTACATAAAGTGATCCTGGATATCGATTCCGGTGGGGATATCTTCGGTGTTGATGGAGCTGACTTTAAAAGGTGCGCCTGGGTTTGAAGCATCAATAATACATGCTTCCTTATTTCCCAAAGCGAGATAAACCAGATTGCCTTTGGCTTTCAGATCGTAAACAATACCATCGGTGGGATAATATCCGAGGCTTTCAGGCTCGCAGAGAATTTGAATGTCGAAAATATGTATTCCGGATTTGCCACCAACAAACATCAGATCGTTTTCAACGCAAAAGGCATAAGAATAGTCGTTGACAGGAATCCTGTTGAGGGATTTTGGATTGGCAGGATCAGTGATATCAACTATCCATAGTCCATCGAAAATCTCAAGTACAATTGCCACAGTATCCCGCGCAAATATATCAACAGTTTGGTCGGGAGTATCCAAAACCGATAGTGTAGCAATGGCATACGGATTTGACACATCGTAAATTTTGAAGGTAGTGGTGTACGAGGTGTAGCTCAGATAATTGTCGGAAAGCACACCGGGCGTGAGATTACCAAGAAACTCAAAGTCGCAGATGACAGGATTTTGCATATCGCTTGCATCCACCAATACATAATTGTAGTTATTGAGGGTTGGCCCGTTGGTTGTCGCGTGTATAAATCCGTCTTTTGCTAAAACATGTTTCGCATGAATACCCTCGATTACCGCGGCCTCAAACGGAGAAGAAGGATCACTTACATCAATAACCCTGATGCCACATTCATTGTTGGCACAATAGGCATAATGGCCATCCACCCACACATCATCCGAATAGCATTCAAAATCGATTTTAGATTCCAGGTAGGGATTATGGGGGTCAGAGAGATTAAATATCGACAGTCCGTCAAGTCCCGTTGCCGAATACACATAACCCTCCGAAACAAATATCCCGTAGTGCCAGTCATCGGATTGCACAGCCGAAACAAAAACCGGGTTGAGCGGATCGCTAAAATCCCACACCCACATGGAGAGATAGCCTGCCGAAATCAGGTAATCATCCATGAGTTTGAATTCATTGATCGAGGAGTGCATACAATATCCCAACACTTCAGGATGGTAAACATCGGTAATGTCTATTGCCCAAATATGGCTGGATCCACAGGCAGCATACGCCCTGTTGTTGCTCACCTCCAATTGAAATACCGGATATATAAGAGTGAAGCGTGAAAGAAATATCGGATTGGCCGGGTTGCTGATGTTTAAAATATCTACAGCGCATCCCGTCCCCACCAGGCAGATGCTATCATGTACGGCAAAAGCTCGTGTTGAACCCTCCGGCCAGTGGCCATGCCTGATCAATTGACTGCTGAAGGTGGTAGTTGTTTGAGATTTAGTTTCTTCCAAGACTGAAAATGAGTTATGCTGTTGCGCATCCAACGAGCCTGACATGAGAATAACTGCAAGCGTGATAAAGAATAGATTTTTTTTCATAGTATCATTATTTTGTATTAATCAATGATGGTGTACCCAATGTGTTTTCACAAAAATAGTGATTTTCGAAGTGCTTTTATTTCAAATTATGACAAATGCTATTTATTTCTTTAATATTTTAAATGATTTACTGGTAAATCCATTGTTCAAAATCGTAAGATAAATTCCCTGTTTATATTCACAAATATTTATGACGGTGGTTTGGTCTGTGATAGCTTGGGAAAAAATTTTCTGACCTGCCATATTGTATATAAAAACATAGATTTGGCTGTTGATGGGAGGTGTTTTAACAACAATTTGTGTTGATGATGGATTTGGAAAAATGCGAAAATCATTGTCTGTCATCCGACTTTCGTTCAAAGCATTGAAACATGCATTGAGTATTTCGGGTTGATTGTAGCATCCGGGAGCGTTTGCATTTATATCAACTTGACCGTTTGGGTTTGTTAGATAGTTGCAGATACTTTGCACATTACAAATAGATAAATTGTCGTTCATCGAAATGGTTAAATCAACAATAGTGTTGCAATTTATGCTGTCTAATCCTTTTAAACTAACCAGTGCATCATTATCAACAATCCTAATATCTGTACCCATGGTTTTTAAATTGGAAAGCCCCTCCAGGCTGATAAGTGCATCGTTATCAAAAATCGTAAGATCATGACCAATGGATATAATACTTTCCAGCCCTGATAAATGGGATAAGACATAATTATTTCCAATATGAAGACCTCCTCCAATAGCAGTCAGTGCTTCGAAGCCGGTCAATTCGATCAGGCCAAAGTTCCATGTGATATCAATATAGTTGCCAACAAATTGAATGTTGTCCAATCCCACCAGATTTGTTAAAGCATTGTTATTGATTATTTTTAAATTATTTTCAATGTGACAAAGATTTTCCAACCCTGCGAAGCTTGTTAGCGAAGGGTTTTGTGATATTATCAGTTCCCCGCCTATTGATCTTATTTCGTTTAGCCCGTCAAGATTGGTAATATTGCCGGTAAACGAATCGCTGATTATTACATCGCCCTCTATTTCATAGCAGTTGGGGTAATTTACCTGAAAGCTGTCGATCTGTGCCTGTGTTGCAAAAAATATCCCATAGGGCAGGCACGACTGCGAAAAGCCGTTTATTACATTTAGCAATCCCATGAGGATCAGAAATGTCTTTTTTATCATGAGTCTTTTAAATTGTTGTGTTTCCTGTGTTTATGATGAGTACACCATTGTTAGATAAAAAATATCTTCGATGGTTTTCAGATGATTCACATTTTTATGATTCTTCCAAAATTAACATTATTTTTCGCAAACCCATCACCGAAGGGCGAAAATGTTCTTCATTAATCTCTGGTTAAATTCTCGGGCGCTGAAAAACTATTTCCTGTCACTTTGCATTTTCATATCTTTGCCGAAACTATATTTGCAAAATGAATCGCAGTGTATTTTCATTGCTTATCTTTCTTTGTTTTTTCTCCAATCCCGTTTCAGGTAGTAAGCTTCATAAATTTCACGCTATCACCAACGACCAGAGCTTATCGGCAAGCATGGTAAAAGATATTGTTAAAGATGATGCCGGGAAAATTTGGTTTGAAAGCACAGTGGGCCAAGGAAGTACTTTTTATGTTCAATTACCCGCAGCAAATTAGCCGATGTATTTAGAGCCTGACATTTTTGTAATTTTTCCCGCAGATTTCGCTGAGTATCACCAACATCTTAAATCTAAAATCGCTTGTCTGGCTGGCAAGGCTGGTTAATCTGAAATCGTATATTTTTCTGAATGTTACTTTAACTATTTATTTTCAGGACACATCTGATTTTTGTGATGTTAGTAGCCTTATCCACTTTAATTTTTGTTAAAAAGCATTCCGGCTTTTGCCGAATCAGCCAAACATGCTATTTTTACCCATGACACCAAATTGGTAAAAATTTTAGCAATAAACATTTAAAACTTCCGCACCTTGTATAGAATCGAAAGTAAAATTGACCCGAACTCCCCCGAGTTTCTTGAAAGCAAAAAAAATTATCAGGAAATACTCCTTACCTACCGCGAGCGCATTAGGGAAGTACGCAAAGGAGGCTCACCATCTTCGGTTGAACGCCACAAAAAAAGAGGTAAACTGCTGGCCCGTGAAAGGATAGATTTGTTGATAGATCAAAACACACCTTTTTTTGAACTTTCATCACTCGCCGCGTGGGGAACGCACGATGGCCAGTTTCCATCGGCAGGCATTGTTACAGGTATCGGAATTATTCATGGCCGCGAAACTATGATCGTTGCCAACGATGCCACGGTAAAGGGTGGAACCTATGTGGCCGAAACCATTAAAAAGCATGTTCGTGCCCAGGAGATTGCCATCGAAAACCATCTGCCCTGTGTGTATATGGTAGATTCCGGGGGTATTTTCCTGCCCGAGCAATCCAAAGTTTTTGCCGATCGTTACGACTTCGGCAGGTTTTTTTACAACCAGTCAAAACTCTCAGCGCTTGGCGTTCCTCAGATTGCCATTGTCATGGGATCGTGTACTGCCGGCGGGGCTTACGTTCCGGCAATGAGCGATGAAACCATCATTGTTAAAAAACAAGGGACAATTTTTATTGGAGGGCCACCTTTGGTAAAAGCAGCCACCGGCGAAGAAGTTACCGCCGAAGAACTTGGAGGTGCGGATGTGCATACAGCCATCTCGGGGGTGGCCGACCATTTGGCCGAAAACGACCGCCACGCGGTGCAGATTTGCCGTAATATTTTTCAGACCTTAGAAAAAAAGGAAAAGCAGATATTGAATCTTGCGCCTATTGAAGAACCATATTACGATCCGGAGGAACTTTATGGAATAGCTCCAATTGATTTGCGTAAAGCTGTCGATTCAAAAGAAATTATTGCACGCATCGTGGATGGCAGCCGCTTTCACGAATTTAAAGCCAGGTATGCACCTACGCTCGTTACAGGATTTGCAAACATCATGGGTTTTCCGGTTGGGATTATTGCCAACAACGGGGTGCTATTTTCTGAATCATCCCTTAAAGGGGCACACTTTATCGAGCTGTGTGCTTTCCGTAAAGTGCCCATTATTTATCTGCAAAATATTACGGGATTTATTGTAGGCAAAGAATACGAGCGCGGCGGCATTGCCCGCGATGGAGCTAAGTTTGTTCATGCCACTGCCAACGCCAACGTACCCAAATTCTCGGTTGTTTTTGGCGGATCCTTTGGTGCAGGAAATTATGCCATGGCCGGAAGGGCTTATGATCCCAGGTTGCTGCTGATGTGGCCCAATTCCAAAATTTCGGTGATGGGGGGCGAGCAGGCCGCAGGGGTTTTAATTCAGGTAAAAGAAGATCAGTTGAAAGCACGTGGCCAGGAACTGGATCCAAAAGTCCGTGAAGCCATGCGCGAAGAAATTCAAAAGAAGTACGAAGAAGAAGGCTCAGCCTATTATTCCACAGCACGTATTTGGGATGACGGTATTATTGATCCCGTGGATACCCGAAAAATTTTAGCCATGGGCATTGCAGCCTCACTCAACAAGAAGTTTGAAGAAAGTAAGTTTGGTGTTTTTAGAATGTAGGGGGGGTGATAGTTATTTGGATGTTTTGTAGTAGAAACGAGGGATGTATTGTTTATTTCAATTGAAAAGGTTACTATCATTAGTATCTGACAAAATGATAGAAAGAAAAAAAGATTCCTCACTTCATCCCGAAGTTTCGGGATTGCGTTCGGAATGACAAGGCTTTAGCTATTCGAGTGGTGGGGGTGGGGGGGGGGGTTGC
>Ga0307991_1002129_pt1 | contig 13524 bp, 10 predicted proteins | sample EllFjometagen131_FD_203146 | JGI IMG/M metagenome (GOLD analysis project Ga0307991, IMG submission 203146) | Marine microbial communities from Ellis Fjord, Antarctic Ocean - #131 | ecosystem: Environmental > Aquatic > Marine > Unclassified | place: Southern Ocean | collected 2014-10-08
GTGTAATGTGCGTGGGCTTCACTAATTGCCCCAAAGGGCAAAAGCGGGTCGGCAAAAACTATTTTTTTATTGTAGTAATTTTCAATCAATGCTAATATTTTGTCTTTATCGGTTTTCAAATTTTTAATATGTTTGTTTAATGTACTTCGGTTCTAGCCTTGCATACAACATTAGTATAAACGGAATATTCCGTTTATATCTTATATATTTATAATAGTATGTTTTGTTAAAAAACAGATTAATGATGTTTTTGATATATTAAATATAATTCTGCATAATCTAATTTTTCAAATATACAAAGATTTTGTTAATATAAAAAAATGAAATTATTATTATTATTATTATTTAAGAATTGATTCGATGCTTAATAAATTACTTGGTTTTTTATAATCCGAAATATTAGCCTTTGAGATTGTACATTCATCACATCGCATACAACTAAAAGGCGAATCACTCAGAAAAAACAAACTCAAACAAAAGTAAATACTGAAACAAATTAATGTGGGTTTTAAAAATAAATAAATGTTTATTAAAATATTTGAATACTGATTATCCTATAATTCTTTTAATTTTTCTTTCTTCAAATTCATCTTCATATTTTTTAAAATCACCTTCACAGATTGCATCCAAGATTTCATTAATTGGCATATTAGGTGATTTTAACACTTCTCTAATATAGTCTGAATTGTTCTTTACATAGTTTCTATATTGATTTGGAGTGAAATTATCTTCATGTCCATTCTCATCTATTTCCATCTCTTCTAATTCATCTGGGATTGTAGATGAATAAGTTATGTTCATTATTTTGACGCCAAGAAAGTATGTTGGTGTTTTTCTATTATCAAATAAAAATGGATGCATAATATTTAAATGACAATTTTTGCAATCAATTTCATCACTTTCATTCAGTTCTTCTGCTAAACCTATAGTAAGTAATTCATCACCATTTTCAGTACTATTTTGACTAAAATCCTGAAAGACACCATATACCTCTAACCCAAATTCTTTTAGATCACTATATGAGTCATTAAATGCTTCTATCAATTCAAAAGTTTTCATACCGTTATATTAAGCGATAAATAAGTAGTATAAAACTTAAATTTATTAAAAATTTCATAATTCTAGTAAACATCTAAGGTAATAATAATACTGTTTTACTCTTATTCAATAACTGGTGGTCTAAATTATCAACTTTCTGCGAGTTTTGGCGACTTTTTTAATAAAAAGAGAATACTGATTTGAACTAGATTATTTTAAAAATTAATTGATTTTATTAATCGTGTTTTAACTTTAGATTGATCTAACTCATCTGTGACAGGATTCATTATTATTACACGCAACTCATCACTATTATCACCTCCTCCATAGCAGGTATTTCTAATTAACGCATTAGATAATGCTATTTCATTACCGTCTTTTTTATAAATTTTAAGGTTCGCCCTTTCAACACGACGGCTATCTTTCGAAGAGAATCCAGAAAGCTCAATTTTTCTAATATTATCAAACTTATCAATAGTAATTGATTGACCATTATAATCACCTACAATATTTAGACTGTGTCTATAAGGTTGATTAGTGACATCACCACCACAACGAAGGTGTCCTAAATGATGAACACTTATTTTGTTCCCATCCTTCATTACAATTGTACCGGGTACATTACTTTGAGAATAAATGAATAATGGCATAATAAATAAAATAGTAATAGTAATCCATTTCATAAGATAAAATTTAGCATTATAAATAATATATTCAAATCAATTAGCTAAGGTAATAAATAATCTTTAAATAAGTGCGACATTTTCTCTTTTTCGGTATTAATAGATAGAGGAGGTTGCTTAACTCAAAAATTATCTGCTATGAAAATACCATACTACGAAAGAATAGTGAATATGTATTACCAGGGTGAAATGGACGCTGAAGACGGAAAAATTATTATTATCAATAGAGATTGTCAGCGTATAAAAAATACCGATTAGCCTTTTCAATTGAGAGAAAAATTAATTAAACAAAATAAAACACTATCATCAACACTACTACGATTTATTAGACGAAAAAAATAGAAAAAATAGAAAATAAAATAATTTTAAATTGACTAGTCCTAAATATTTTTAGTCATTTTTGCGAGTTCTGGTTGAGGTTGCTTGAAAGTTGGTATAAGATACTATTTTATTAAGATGATTTAACCTCCGCCACCCCACGAAGCCCAATGTATATTATTTGTCTCTCAAAGAGTTCTAACCAATCCCACCAAAATCTACTGGGTTTTGTTCTCCCATTTAATTTTCCTTAATTTTTCAGCAATTATCTCTGTCGCTGGAAGCACCGCTAAATTTAGTTCAACTTTTAAATTAATGAATTTTGTTCCTTGTAGAGGATATTTTGTTTTTTTCTCATAGTTTGTTTTATAAAAGTTTTCAACACAGAAGAACTTGTGTCCAGTTTCAATATTCCAATTGTTATTTTTTCTTGCTTCAGCAATTATATCAATAATGTTTTGTTTTTGTTGTTCCGTAACTGTTTCCGTTTTCTCAATTATTTCTAATTGGGTTTTATTAGTTAAATTAGCAGTAATTATGTTAGATATTTTTCCAATTCCTAGTACAGATTTATTAGAGTAAATACCTAAATAATTATGGTCAGAATATCCTCTTGTTGCAGGAGCATAATATATATTATGTTGAAAATTTTCTTGTAAAGTCCAACCACAAGTTACGACTCGCATTATTGCTTCATCATTTACAATCAATCGGTCGTGAATGCAATAAGCCTCAAAGTCATCTATTATTTCTTGAAGTTCATAGTCATAATCATCTATACTGTTTCCATATTTTGTTACGATTTCTTGAAATGTTGTAGGTAAATATTTTATTGATAATTGATTTTGAGTATTGTACTCTTTTGCCGCTACAATAATTTTTTGCTGTAAAGAATTATCTGGCTGTTTTGGACTTAATGACAAGAGTACTTGATGTTCCTCTTTTCCAAAACTGTTTAAATGTTCTGTTAGTTGTTTTAAGGAAAAATGTTTATGCAACTTTGTTTCAATAATTACTTTAAAACTTGTTTGGCTTAAACTACCATCAGGAATTGAACCTTTTCCTTTCTTCTGTTGAATAAATTGAATTCCTGCTTCCAAGTCCATATCGTCTAAAAGGTCATTTAGAAATCCTTTGAATTTACTCGGTGAATGCTGATAAAGTCTTGAAAGTAATAGCAAAGTATTATTTGTCGCTACGTTTTCTGGTTGAGAATATCGTTGAAAATAATGTATCTTACTCATTTTGTTTATTTTTTTGTAATTTGGTTTTTTAGCCTTGTAGGTATAATTTTGCATAATCTAATTATACAAAAATATTTAAATACTGATTATCCTATAATTCTTCTAATTCTTCTTTATTCAAATTCATCTTCATATTTTTTAAAATCACCTTCACAGATTGCATCCAACATTTCATTAATTGGCATATTAGGTGATTTTAACACTTCTCTAATATAGTCTGAATTGTTCTTTACATAGTTTCAATATTGATTTGGAGTGAAATTATCTTCATGTCCATTCTCATCTATTTCCATCTCTTCTAATTCATCTGGGATTGTAGATGAATAAGTTATGTTCATTATTTTAACGCCAAGAAAGTATATTGGTATTTTTCTATTATCAAATAAAAATGGATGCATAATATTTAAATGACAATTTTTGCAATCAATTTCATCACTTTCATTCAGTTCTTCTGCTAAACCTATAGTAAGTAATTCATCAGCATTTTCAGTACTATTTTGACTAAAATCCTGAAAGACACCATATACCTCTAACCCAAATTCTTTTAGATCACCATATGAGTCATTAAATGCTTCTATCAATTCAAAAGTTTTCATACCATTGCATTAAGCGATAAAAAAGTACTATAAAACTTAAATTTAATCACCAAATATATAAAGAAAAAAATAATAAAGGAAAAGAAAACTATGATTTATTGTTTTTTGATTAATACCGATAACTATTTGAAATGCGCCTTTAGTTCGATTCTTTCCTAAAGCCGCTTTAAATATGTATCGGCATTTACCATTGTAGTTAGCAAAATGGCTTTTAGCGCATTTTGTAAAACAATTGGTATAATTTAATTTTATGGGCATTTGTGTAAACTTTTCTTTTTATGCCACGTTAATATTATAAATACTTTTACCTCCACCATAATAGTTTGTGAAAATGTGCTGATAAATCACATTCGTTTTTTCATCAACTTCATTATCGGGATATGGCTCTTGTGGTAAGCGCAAAAGTGTGTCGAAAATAGTTGTTTTTACTTGTGCTCTTAATTGAGTACTTTCTCTCCATCGTTCCACTTTTAGCTTTTCTGTTTTCAAAGCTTCCAAAGTCTGTTTTGATACTTTCTTTACTTCATCTCTTTCTTTATCAGTCAAAGTATCTTTTTTAAGCAAATCGAATATTGCAAGGGTTTCTTGATCAAGTCCTTCTCGCATTGCTCTGCTATCTTCTTGTGATAAATTATTTAGGAAGTCTGTTAAATCATCAAAGGCTTTTTTTGTAGCATTTATATCTTTTCCATTGTTGTATTCATTAATAATTTCTTTATATTTCTCGTAAAATTCCAATCGTAAAGGATTCTCTTTCACCATTTGTTTAAGTTTCTTTTCAATGGCTTTTTGTAAGTCAAAAACAATAGTATTTTTATTTTTAATCTTTTTGAATGCAGCTTTTAGTTTGTCAAAATCTAAATTACTTAAATCAATATAATCCGGTTCGGATTCTTCAATTTCATTAATAAATACACTTTCATTTACAACTTCTTGCAGCTGCATCATTATTTCTGTAATGTCTGCTGTTTTTACTTTTTGATTTAAAGCGTCATAAATAGCTTCAATGGCATTGAATTGTTTAATGAATGGTTTTATTTCATCTTCGGGATAAAGTGCTTTATATTTTCTAAAAACATCTCTTGCCATTATTTCAAATTTGGTTCGAGTGGTTTCGTTTAAAGTTACTTTCTCAGTTGCTTCATTAATTTTAGCCAATTTCTCCATTGGTTCGGCATTCATTAAATCCGACAAATTAAAACTGTGTTCTTTTAAATAACCTTTTGTTGCCCGGATAGATTCTCTTAATTCATCAGTTAGTTTTGCTAATTTCTCAACAGGACTAACACTTTCATCACCTCCAGTTGTTTTATTACCCCCGGAATTGCCTTTTTCTCCTTCACCATAAATTGAATAGGCTTTTTCCAGTTGTTTGTAAACATTGCCATAATCTATAATCAAACCATTTTCTTTTTCATCATCATAAACACGGTTTGCTCGGGCAATGGTTTGCATTAAAGTATGACCTTTAATTGGCTTGTCAAGATAAACTGTTGAAATGCTTGGTGCATCAAAACCGGTAATCCACATTGCACAAACAATGGCAAAACGGAAAGGATTTTCTTCGTCTTTAAATTCTTTTTCTAAATCTCGTTCAACAATCTTTTTTCGGTGCGGTGCAATTTCTAATTTCATTTTCCGGAATTTATCCACTTCGTTTTGCTCGCTACTTACTACAACACAAACTTCCGTTTCTTCAACTTTTGCCAGTTTTCGTTTTAGTTGTAATTCTTCTTGTTGGTCTTCTGCGTTCTTTATTCGTTCTTTTAATTCTTCAACATAATCAGGCCAATACTTCATCATTAAGCCATACATTCTAACAGCAGTTGGTTTATCAATAGCAACAAACATTGCTTTTCCTTGATAGCCTCTTTCGTTGAAATGCCAAACTAAATCTTTTGCAATGGTGTCTAATCGTTTTTCAGAAGTTAGAATAGGATAATCTCTTTTAAATTCTCGTTCTAATTTTCTGCGTTGGTCTTCGTCTAAATCTTCATTCTCGATGAGCTCTGCCATTTTCTCATCTAATGCCGGATTTTCAATATCCAATTTTTCTCCTTTGTTTAGATAACGCAAAGGAAGTGTTGCACCATCATCAATGGCTCGTTTAAAATCGTAAATAGAAACATACTCACCGAAGATATTCTTTGTCAGTTCTAACTCTTCTTTGATTAATGGTGTTCCTGTAAAACCAAGATAGGAAGCATTTGGAATGCCGTGAAAACGCATATTACGTGCAAATGTGCCTGCTTGTGTGCGGTGAGCTTCATCTGAAATTACAATCAGATTTTCTCTGTCTGTAATTAGTGGATATTCGCTTTCCTTTTTCTTATCGATAGAAAATTTATGAATTAAGGAAAAAATGTAACGGTGGTTTTCTTTGAGCAACTCTCGCAAATGGTCTCTGCTTTTTGCTTTAACATTTTTCTCCGTTACTGCTCCAACTCCTGTAAAAGTATCATACAATTGGCGTTCTAATTCGGTGCGGTCTGTTACTAATAAAAAGGTATAACTACCACCAAATTTTCGATGAATTTTCTGAGCAATAAAAACCATTGAATAGGATTTTCCACTTCCTTGCGTATGCCAGAATACTCCCAATTTTCCTTTTAGTTCTTTAATGTTTGTTGCTTTATTCAGTACTTTATTCACCCCAATAAACTGGTGGTTCTTCGCTAATATTTTCACGAAATCGCCTGCGGAATTATCAAAAAGAATAAAATTCTCAAACAAATCCATCAAGCGGGTTTTATCGCAAGTTCCACGAAGCATTGTATCTAATTCAACAATTCCTTTATCATTTTCATCAATACGTTTCCACTCTGAAAAAAACTTGTATGGGCTTGTTATGGTTCCAATTTTCGCACCCGTTCCATTGCTTAAAATAATGAATGCATTAGCATGGAAAATGTGAGGAATGGTGTCTTTATAATCGGTAAGATTATCGGTGTATGCATTTCGCAAATCGGTGTGGTGGGCTTTTAGCTCAAAGAACACCAATGGAATACCATTTACAAAACCAACGATATCGGGTCTGCGATTATATAAATCGCCAACCACTTCTAATTGACGAACAGCCAAAAAGTGATTTTCTGTTGGATTATCAAAATCAAAAACTTTTAGCTTTTTCTTTTGCAGTTCACCTTTGTCGTTGGTAAAGCTTACATCAACGCCTTTGGTTAATAGCGTGTATTTTTCTTTGTTGATTTGCACCAACTTTTTATCGGCTGCTTTTTGACTTATCTGATCAATAGCGTTTTGATAGGCAACATTGGGTAAGTTTGGATTAAGCTGTTTTAGTGCTTTCAGTAAATAGCGTTTTAGAATGACTTCCGATTTATCTTCTCTACTGAGCAGACCATCTTCACCAAAAGTCTCTTTTGTCCAAGCATATTCTACCTGCCAGCCCAAATCTTCTAATGCTTGTTGGACTGCTGCCTCTACTAAATTGTCTTCTGAATATTCGTAGCTCATAATAATTTTCACCCCTTGGTTTATTCTTCCTCAATAACCTCCCAATACCCGCCTCTATCAGACCCAATATGTTGAATAATTTTTTTCTCTTTTAGCTTATTAATCTGTTTTTGTATTGCAGATGGATTTATTCCTATCCTTTTACTTAGTTCTGCTCTTGATGTTTTAGAATTGTTTAGGATTACAATTATAATTTGTTTTTCTCTTTTAGAAAGTTCCGACCACTTTTCTGACCACTTTTCTGACCACCTTTCTGACCACTCTAAATCCAATTCTCTAAATAATTCCATTACTCCCTCCGACATTTTCCCCGACGTTTTTACACCCAACTTTACACCCAACTCTTCATCTTTGCTATTTCTTTTAAAAACAACCGTAAAAAGTCCATCTGTTTTATAAATAGGATTTGCTTGCCCCAATTTTTCTAAATCTTTTTTTATTCTTCCAATGCCTGAGCCTACTTGTTCAACCATATCAATACGGTTGAATAAACCAAAAATTAAGGGATTGCGGCTATGACTTTTAAAGCCAAATTCTTCGGGTTTAATAGCACTTACCAAACCCCCAGGATTTGTAATTTCTACCCTGTCGTCAAATAGCTCTACCATTATCTTACCTCCACGGTCGTAGTAATCGCGATGAGAAAGTGCATTTATCAAACTCTCTTTAAAAACACTTTCGGGTATTTCCCACTGTTCCTTTCGGGGACCGCCACCCTCGATAATATACTTAATATTTAGTTTTTGCTTTAACCATTGCATGGCTCCACGATACTGATTCATTAATGCGCCACCAAAAACTTTATCGTCGAATATTTGCACTTTATCTGTGCCTTCAAAAGCAACACAACGAATTACAGCGGTATCGAAAAACTTTTCGGGTTCTTTGCCAAAGAATAAAACGCTACCATTTTTGAAGCTGTTTTCAGCGTCCCTTAGTTTTAAATTTCTTATTATTTGTTGATTTTCGACATGTGCCGAAAAACCTGCAACAGCTCTGAATTCTTTAAAAAATTCTGTGTCTAAATCCTTATCAAGCGAAAACTCTTTGCAACTGCCTTCATCAAAATAGATACGACCCGATGCCTGAAAGAAGTCGCGCATTTGCTCTACCGATGTAATTTTTTGGGAGTTTGCTCCCTGACGAATATAAATAGCACCCGACAACGTATAAGGTTTTTTCAAACCAGAGGGGACATCAATTACGCCTATTTCCTTTCCGTGTACCCGGACAAAATAGAAAGGACAATATAAATGTGGATTTAACTGATTTAAAACATCCTGAATAGCAGAACGTTTGCTGTTGCTGATTTCTATTCCTTTAATTTCATTCGTATCATCAACGCCCAACAAAATAGTGCCACCGGCTGCATTGGCAAAAGCACATACTTCTCCGGCAAGTTCTCTGACCTTTGAAGGCACCGAAACCTTGAACTCAGCGTTATATCCTTCGCCCGACTGTGCAATGCTTAGTATGTCCTGCTCAGTTAATTTCATGATTCTAAGTTTATTTTTTCAACAACTTGCCCCGACATTTCTTCAACATCTATCATTCCTGTCATTAACCTTGGTAATAAAATGTTGCGAGCTTCTTTTAGATATTGATTTTGGTTACCCAATTTGTAAACTTGCTTGAAAATAGGTTCAACTTTATTATTGAACTGTTCTAACTCTTTGTTGCTTGGTTTCTTAATCTTTTGAAACTTCAAAAAAGCTGTCCAGTTGTAGTTTACAATATTGCTTGCACTTCTTATTTCAAAAACCTCTGTTCCCTTAATGTTGCGTAGAAAACGCCAAAACAGAAATAAAAAGCTTGAATATTTTCTCTCAATGGGGCGAGCCAATTTGCAAAAACTGGCTGGTATCACTGCATCGTCAAATTGTTTTAATAATTCGTTTGTAACCAACAGTGTTTTGGCAACACCTTCATAACTACTCCCTCCTGAGACTTCAAAAATGATATCACCATCTTGTAATTTACGAGAAGCGAGATTTGATTTTTTATGAAAACGAAAAGGCACTTTTTCAAGTTTTCCGTTTGGTAATTCGTCAATATCTGTTCCTCTTATTACATAGGCAGCATTGCTAAATTCTTCTGATTGTTCATCTGCCCCCCAACCGCCACCAATTTCGTGACCGATTAACGAACCTAAATTTACTTCCTCAAAATCTTCATTATTTGCATACCAATTATTGAACTCATTTTGTGCCATTTCCTCCAACAGCTTAATGCGTTTTAGGTTGTTTTCTATCAGGTCATCGTAGGCGGAGAGAATTTTGGCTATGCAGTGTTGGGTGGGAAGTGGGGGAAGGAAAAACTTAAATTCCCTCATTGCTTTTAAAGAAAGATTTTTAATAGTAGAACCTGTAGCAAAAAGTTCGGCATACTTTTGAAAACGGGAACTTTCAATTACATATCTAATGAAAAATTTATCTGTATCATTGTTAATATTGAAATAGCAAGCACTTTTTCCTAATGCTACTTTTTCACCGTTATAAAATCCATTGTTGCCAAGTGTTCCATTTATTGCAACAAGTATTGTTCTGTCATTAAGCTCTTTTTTAATCTTTTTATATTCAATAGCTGTAATTCTTCTTGTATCCTCTTTTATTAGGATTTTACCATTTTGAAGATTGTTGCCATTAACAAAATAATATTCGCCATTATCATCGTATTTAGGTGTTCCGTGCAAACCATCACCTAAACGAGTTGTAATCTCTTTGAGTTTTATTTCTTTCCACCCTTCCATCATAACTCCACGCTTTGAATTTGTTTCATTAAATCGTTGGCTTCAGTATTCAGTTCTGCCAGTTCGCAGTGTATTTCTTTCATTCTAGCTTTGTAGTCAAAATTTTCGTCAATTTGTATGCTGTAGCCTACATAGCGCCCAGGTGTCAATGAATAGTCGTTTTCTTTTATTTCTTCCAATTCAACTATTTTACAAAGACCTTCTACATCTACAAATTTATTTTCAGGAAACCATTCCAAGAGTTTATTCCAGTCGTCAATGCGTTGCTTGCATTCTTTTAAGAATTCGGCTGTTTCAGTTTGGTAGGCTTTTAAAGGTTTGTTAAGCTTGTTCAACTTATCTTTAAAAGGTTTCATTTTGGCAGCTGCTGCCTTTTTTTCTTGTTTAGACGTTTCATGAAACGTCTCTACGATTTTTGCAATTTCAACTTCCAACTCTTTAATGAATTCCAAAACCTTTAGTGCAGGTTTTTCAAAAGTTTCAAAAATTGCTTTTGCCTTTTCCGGACTTTCAAAATCATTAAAATCTATACTTTCTGAGATTTCTAAATCGTTATTATTTAACTCCTTAGCTAATTCTTTAAAGTCATTTGCAAGCGTTTGATAATGTTTCTTTATGGTTTCAAACTGTTCTTTTAATGCCTTTATATGTGCTGTTTCGGCAATAGCAATGGCTTCTGTATTTCCACGATACAACTGAACAATGGTTGTAAGGTTTAAAAGCTGCCCATCAGAAAAATCGTTAATGGTTGTGTTTACTACCCGGTAGGTATTTCGGGCATCAAGCATTAAAATTTTATTCTTATTGGCTTGGGGTTTGCCTTTATCAAAAAACCAAAGGTGACAAGGAAGTGAACGGGTATAAAAAAAATTGTTACCCACCGAAACAATGACATCTACATTTTCGGTTTCAATGAGTTGTTGGCGAATAAGTTTTTCAGAATTTCCTGCATCGGTTGCTGAACTTGCCATAACAAAACCTGCACGACCTTTTTCGTTTAGATAAGAATTGAAATACTGTATCCACATATAATTGCCGTTATCGGCTTTTGGTATTCCAAATGGCAAACGAGGGTCTTCTTTTACATAGTCTTTGCTTTTATCAATCTTCTTAACATTGAAAGGTGGATTAGCCATTACAAAATCGCATTTGCCTGTTAGCTCGTGCGGATTACTGTAAAAACTATTGTTCTCAATTATCTTTCCTTCTATTCCATGAATGGCAAGATTCATTTTTGCCAGTCGAACGTTATTAGATTTTAGTTCTGTTCCGTAAACTGTAATAGCTTCGTTTACCTGTTTATTAGTTTTGCTTTGTATAAAATGTCCAGTTTGCACAAACATACCACCAGAGCCGCAAGCTGGGTCGTGAATGATTCCATGATCGGGCTCAATGAAGTTTACAATCATTTGAACCAGAGAAGGAGGAGTAAAGAATTCGCCACCTTCCTGAGCACCTGCACCACTCATTGAGAATTTCATAAGAAAGAATTCGTAAATTCTACCAAACACATCTCCACCAATATTCTTTACAGCATCTTTATTAAAGACTCGGATAAGAGAACGCAATAAATCAGCATCAAATTCCTGATAGTTTTTTGGCAAAATTCCTTCAAGGTCTTTGTAATCAGCTTCGATTAATCGCATTGAATTGTTTACTGCTTCTGCAATATCTATACTTTCAGGTAGGTTTACCAAATAATCAAACTGCGATTTTTCTTGCAGGAACATTGCCCCGGCAGCATTTACTCTTTCTTTTGTCAATGCAACTTTTTGGTTTGTCCTTGGATTTATTGGCAAATTTCCTTCAAGTTCCTTTTTCTTTTCATCAAATTTGTTTTGAGCAAAGCGTAAAAGAATTAAGCCCAAAACGGGGTCTTTATATTCTGCTGCTGTAAGCTTTGAGTTTGCACGCAAATTATCAGCTGCTCCCCACAATTCCGTCTCTAATCTTTTTATTTCTTCGTTTGTCATTTAATTGTTATGTAATAATAGTAAAGAGTTCTATGAAACATAATTATTAAACATAAGACATCGTAAACAATTTTATTAATAATATGAATCTAAGAAAGTAATTTTATTTAATATTCTTCAAATATATAAAGAAAATGCTACTATTAGGATAAGAAAGATAAATATTAACAGAAAAAGCTATTATAGTAGTTGTTTTTTGTATTTTTGAAAATAAGATGTGGTTTGAAAAACTGATAGGATTTAAAGAAGTATCACCTGAAAATGTACGCAAAAATATTGATTTACTTGATGGAAGTATAACATCTAAAGTAAATGGAAATTCATATACATATGGGTGTTTAGAAATTCCAAGCTTGAAAGATCTTAGAGAAAGGATTCCATTATTAAGCACTTTTAATGATAAAATATCAGTGATTGAGGTAGTAGGTGATGTGCAGTCATTACATAAAGAGCCTAAAAATGCAGGAGCCTTGTTTCAGGTTGCTTCGCAGTTTAATTTATTGGAGATGGTAAGTCCGGAAATAATACCTGAAAGAGGTGTTGGAATTTATGAAAATGATAATACTCAAGGACCTGCTTGTGCAATTGCTTGTGGAGCAGGAACAATATATAGAAATTACTTTGTTGAGATAAATAAACAGATTGGGCAAACTTCAGAAATTCAAATTGATTGTATTGCTGATATTGGCAAAGCACTAGGAAATGACAATAATAAGTTTTGGAAAATGCAAAATGGATATGCTCTTGTATCTGAAGCAGGTTTAGATGAAATTACAAAGCAATTAAAAACTATAGATGATGTTGAGTATGATGCTTTACTTGGGAAGTTGAGAATAGGTATTCAGTTTGATACACAGGTAACTCTTGATAATTGTGAGCATAAAGTAATACAGGCATATTGCTCAGCATTACCGGTAGCATATTCGCAACATAATAAAGATAAATGGACTGAATTTTCGAAGTTTATTTTAAATGCTTCTTATGAGGCAACATTTTGTGCAGGCTTTTTAAATTATCTGAATACAGGAAATAATAAAGTTTATTTAACATTGCTTGGGGGCGGTGCATTCGGTAACAGGAATGATTGGATTACCTCAGCAATAAGAAGGTCATTGAAAAAATATGCGAATATTCCATTGGATATTAGAATTGTGAGCTATGGCAGTTCTAAAGAATGTGTTAGAAAACTGGCGGAGATGAAGTGAGAAAATAAGATTTTATCAGTAAGTAGTAATAAAATAATTTGTAAATATTATAAAAAATAAAAAAATAGGAGAAGTCTCTAAAGGATTATAGACAGGAAGGAACGTATTGTTTATATTGGTAGATTCTGTTGTTTTAAAAAGGATAAGAAGTTGGCTAGATTTATTGAAATTATCAATAAAGCACATGATAAATTGTATGGGAAGGAAGATGTTTAGGCGTTATTAATTTGTAGATTTCGAAGTG
>Ga0307991_1002131_pt1 | contig 13523 bp, 6 predicted proteins | sample EllFjometagen131_FD_203146 | JGI IMG/M metagenome (GOLD analysis project Ga0307991, IMG submission 203146) | Marine microbial communities from Ellis Fjord, Antarctic Ocean - #131 | ecosystem: Environmental > Aquatic > Marine > Unclassified | place: Southern Ocean | collected 2014-10-08
TGCTTCCAGACCCAACATATATTTCGTGTGGGCAAGTGACTGACTGGTAATTTGCTCTGATAGACCAAAACTATTCTGAGCGATTTTAGATGTATTTTGAGGATCACCCTCCATTTGCCTGATTGAATTTTCCAGCATCTTCATAAAGGCATTCACCTGGTTACGTTTCGATTTTAATGCTTTCTCAGATGCCACTAGATCACAGCAGGGATGGGCTGGAAATGTGTTACTATACCAGTCAACAATCTGAAATCTCTCTGCCAGATTAAATATAGAAGGTACATAATAGCTGATAGCATCCACTTCCCCACTCTGCAGGGCAGCAGCCATGTCCATCGGTGTTCTGAATGGCACCATCTCAGGCATTGATAATCCCTGCTTTTCAAACACCATTTCCGGAATGATCTCCAGTGTAGAATTTTTTAATACTCCCATCTTTGAACCAGTTAGATTCTCGCGGTTTGCATATTCTGAAGAAGCAATAATCCCATCACTTTCCCGCTCTAGAAAGGAGATGATCTTCACTTGTTTATCTTGAGATACATCCATCCAGGCATAAGTGAATGGCATAATTGCCAGATCAATCCTGCCGGCAACCAGCGCTTCATTAGTCTCCCAACCCGAATGAAAATACTGGATCTGATAGTTATTCAACTCTTCAGGATTAGTATCAAGAGCATATTGAACAGGTAGATGGTTCATGGAAGGCTTTATCAAACCAATCACCAACTTATCTGATTGCTGATTCCCACAAGCAGCCAGGATCACACAGCAGATTATGATCAAAATATATTTCATTATTACTCCTTCATAAAATAAAAATAGCCACCTTGACCTTTACAGTCAGGGTGGCTAAGCCTATTTCTTAACTGATTACTTTTTCTTCAGTCTCCAAAACTTCTACTGATAGTTTTTATGTCAAGAATACTACTTTCACCAAACTGGAAGCATCATAGAGGAACAACTCAACCCGGCATAACATAAAAATGTCATGCCGGGTTGAGTTGTTGCTCCCTGGGTTTACAGCATTGAGAATAAATCACATAATTGGTGTTTTTTATAGGACTTATAGGTCATATATAACCGGTAAACAGTGGAAAAGAATATTGCTGATAAATTATTATTTGACTTTAAGGCTGGATTGATAAAAAAGTAATTATTAGAAAAAAGAGAAATATTAAAGGAAATAAATAATGAGAATATTACTTACAAATGATGATGGGATAGAAGCACCGGGTATAAATATTCTGGGTAAACACCTGGAAGAAGCCGGTCATCAAATCACTTATTGCTCACCTCAATCGCAGCAGAGTGCAGCCTCTCATTCTATCACCCTTCATGCACCAATTCGGTTATATAAAAGTAGTGAGACAAGGTTTTCAGTTTCAGGAAAACCAACTGACAGTGTACTTATCGCTTACCATATTTTTGGAGGAGAAGCTTTTGATCTGGTGATATCCGGGATCAATCAGGGGCAAAATATGGCAGAGGATATTTTATATTCAGGCACAGTTGCAGCAGCAATTGAAGCTTGTTTTCTGGGCTATAAGTCCATAGCAATTTCTGTAACCAGTTTCACAGATGTACATTATGATACGGCAGCAGCATATCTTTGCCGTTTATTAAAAGCAGGACTTGCTGATGAGATCAAAGAAAAAGAAGTGCTTAATATCAATGTGCCTAATGTGGATATTGAAGAGATAAAGGGTGTGAAGATCACACATCCTGGTCACCGGCATTATGAGAACTTTGTAACTGAGATCAATGCACCCCATAATAATAAACTTTACTGGATATCAGGAGATGTGATCTGGGCAGAAGATGATGAAGCAGACACAGCAGTGATCCAGGAAAATTATATCTCCATCAGTCCGATTTTCCCTGATTTCAGTAAAAATGAGTCTAAGAAACGTTATCAAAACTGGCTGAAGACCAATAATTAGTGGTATAAGGAATATTAATAGTGAATTATCTGATAGATTTGGTGAAGGGTTTAGTAATAGGGGTGGCAAATATCATACCGGGAATCAGTGGTGGAACTTTTGCTTTGATCCTGGGGATTTATGAGCGCTTGATAAATGCAATCGGCAATTTAAATGGTGAATTTGTCAAAGATCTGTTTTCCAACCGAATATTCAGTGCCCTGAAGCGGATAGATTTCTGGTTTCTGGTACGGATATTCCTGGGAGCTATAATATCAATTGTTTTGCTTTCAAAAGTAATAGAATATTTTCTGGAGCAACAGCATGATCCAACTTATGCCTTTTTTGTAGGTTTGATCATACCTTCTATTGCTGTACCCTGGAAAATGATGCAACGGCGAAAAATGCCGGAATTTATCTGGTTTATAGTTGGAGCAATCTTTCTGCTTGTATTATCAATCGGCTTTGGTCATTTAAATGACCAAAAGCTGGAGCTCAAAGCTCAGGCAGAACTTCTGACAGCAGTCGATCTTCACAGCGTCTGGCAACTTGTTTTTGCTGCGATCAGTGGAGCACTGGCGATCAGTGCCATGATCCTGCCGGGTATCAGCGGATCGTTTGTGATGCTGCTTCTGGGACAATATAAAAATATGGTGACTGCAATCAATAATCGTGACCTGATCTTCATTGCTGCTCTGGGAATAGGAATGGTGATAGGGATCATCATGTTTACCAGATTATTGAATATGCTGCTAAAGAAATATCATTCACAGACAATAGCTTTCTTGATCGGACTGATGATCGCAAGCTTATATACCTTGTGGCCCTTCAAGAAGGTGATAGAGCAGGGTGGAGAATTATATCACACCTCAGTGAATATATTACCTCAGGCGGGAGCAAATCTGTGGATATCGCTGTTATCATTTGCTGTAGGATTTTTTATTGTGTGGATATTCTTGAAGCAGGAAAATAAATTAAAAGGGAAACAGGAGTAGAAAAATGCGAAGAGTTACCCTGATCATAGCCTTATTGCTCATTTTGAGCAGTTGCGCACGCAAGGTGAATGAAGTAGTGGAGAAATATGAAAATGGTAATTGGAAAAAGGTGATCGTTTATCAGTTGAAAGGCGATGAACGAAAAATGATCAAGTCCATTGAGTATTACGAAAATGGTGAAGTGAAACAGGAAGTTGATTTACGGAATGTAAAAGACTACTCAGTGAAAAAGGAAACTCCACCTGTAGAAAATAAATCAGCCACTGAACCAGCCACTGAACCAGCTCCAGAGCAGGAGATAGATTATCAGGGACCTTATGCTGATATGATGAATCAGCCGGGAGCAGTTACTCGTATGCTGGAGGGAGAAGAAAAGGAACGTGTGCTGGAAGCTATGCGTAAGCGGAAAGAAGAACAGGAGCAGGGTGAAGAATTTGCAGAACTAAATGAAGATGGTGTAGAAGTAACCAAAATCCGTCAGGTTCTGGAACGCTTTGAAGATGATTCTGTGAAACATGAGCAGATATTCGTGAAGGAAGAAACCGGAGGCGAGCTGGAAAAGGATATCGAATATTATGCTAATGGACAAATCCGCACTTATGTACCTTATGTGGGTGGAATAGCGAGTGGCAAATGGTTGAATTACTATCGTAATGGTCAGCTTAAGACGGAAGGCAATTCACGCAATGGCGATCATAACGGAGAATATACGCAGTATTATGAAAACGGTAAACCGATGATGAAGGGACAATTTGTAGGTGGTAAAATGGATGGACTGTGGGAATATTACTGGGAAAATGGTAATAAGAAGATGCATACGACCTTTGAGGATGACAAAGAGATAGGACCCATGCAGCGCTATGAAGAAAATGGTGAACCCGTAAAACATCAATCGCCTTTCAGAGTAGGTGAAAAACTCGATTTAGATGGAAATTAATGCAATATAAATATCTTACCCAATTTGCCCGGGAAGAGATCAATCCCGGGCTTTTTTACAGGTCAGTTAGGCGCTGGCGAGATCAATATGCTTTATTTTTTAATGATGAAAAATACTTGCAAATCAGTCTGATGCAACAGGATCCGCTGTGTTTTTTTACTAATAAAGATGTTATTGAGTGGGGCTCAGCACCAGAACTTGCAATGATGGATCAGCATTTGAAGAGGGCACAACTGGATAACATTTCCATTTCAGAAACAGATCGCATTATAATTCTGCGGTTCAGTAAACCAGATCCATTTCAAGGACGACAGATATTAACACTGATTTTGGAACTGATACCACAATTTGGCAATATTATCCTCACACGCAATGAAAATGATAAGCTGATAATTATAGATTGTGCCAAGAAGATCAGTCTGGCAGAAAATCGGCAGCGCCAGTTATTACCGGCTGTGGAATATGAACCACCTCCAGCAGGATTTGTAAATGAAACAGGAGATATCAATTTTCCTGTGAGTTTTGATGATAAAAATAAGGTGATAGAAGATGCAGCTGATGGTTTTCATAATGTAAATGATCTTTTGGAAGCTGTTTATTATGAAGGTTGGCTGCAGAAACTTAGTGATCAAAATCTGAGAAGCCAGCGAAAAAGCTTAAATAATAAGAAAAAGAAAAAAACAACAAAACTCGTAAAACTAAAAACTGAGCTGGATGATGCCGAGAAGCAGACCAAATGGCTGCAAATCGGTGAATTATTGAAAGCAAACATACAAAAGGTTACACCAGGAAGTGATAAGATAATTTTGGTAAATTATTATGACCCAGATATGAAAGAGATAGTAATTGACCTTAAACCAGAAAAATCAATGCAGTGGAATATCAATCATTATTTCAAGAAATATCGCAAAGCAAAAACAGGTAAGCTTATGATTTCGGAACAGATCAAGCTTACTGAAATAGAAATAGTTGAGCTGGATAAGACTCTGAAAGAAATCGAAGAGATCAATCTTTTATTACCTGGAGAGAAATTACAGCATGTGAGTGGGAAAAATCCTGTGAGGGATAATGTTACTCGATTGATAATTGATGATAACTGGGTATTTCTGATAGGCAGGAACAGCACAGAAAATGATCTGATCACCACCCGTATTGCTCAGTCTCAGGACTGGTGGTTTCATACCCGCATCTATAGAGGCACTCATGTGGTTTTGCGTAATCTTAAAAAACAGGAACTACCTGAGCATCTTCTAAGACTTGGTTGCAGACTGGCAGCATATTTTAGTAAAGCGGGGAAATCCACTAATGTTCCTGTGGATTATACTCAAATCCGTCATGTTCGCAAGCCTCGTGGTAGTGCTCCAGGTTATGTAATCTATACAAATCAAAAGACCTTATATGTTGATCCTCTTAGTCTAAGAGATGCACGACAGGAAATAGCTGAATGGCGAAAATAGAGCAACTGCTGAATTGCAGGATGTGTCCACGCGAATGTGGAGTGAACCGCTATCTTGAAACAGGCTTTTGCAGGTCTGGCAATTTGCTGAGAATTAATACCTGGCAAAAACATTTTGGTGAAGAACCATATATTTCGGGTACTAAAGGAAGTGGAACAATTTTCTTTTCAGGATGTAATCTATCCTGCATTTTTTGCCAGAATTACGAGATCAGTCAACTTAATCACGGTAAGGAATATTCGATTTGCCAGACCGCTGATATCATGCTTGAACTTGAGTCTGAAGGAGTGCATAATATCAATTTGGTTACTCCAAGTCACTTCAGTATTCAATTAATAGAAGCTTTGCATCTTGCCAGAAAAAAGGGACTGACTATCCCAGTTGTCTGGAATACTAATTCATATGAGAAAGTGGAAGCACTGCAAAAACTTGATGGACTTGTGAACATCTATCTGGCAGATTTCAAATATGCCTCCAATGCAGCAGCAGTAAAATTATCTCAGGCACCAGATTATTTTAACATCGCCACGAAGGCTATCAGGGAAATGTATCGTCAGGTTGGGCATATTAAGCTGGATGAAGATGATATTGCCTGGAGGGGACTTGCGGTTAGGTTGCTGGTTTTACCTGAGGATGCAAATGGCACTGATATGATATTGAAATGGTTGAATGATAATATCGGGACTGAGGTATATCTGAGCTTGATGTCACAATATTATCCAGCCTGGCAGGCAGAGAAATATCCAGAAACTGCTCGAAGCCTGACTCCTTCGGAATATGAACTTGCTGTGGAAGCAGCAGAACGATATGGCTTTGAGAATTGTTTGATCCAGGAACTGGCATCTTCGTCTGATTGGACTCCAGATTTTAATAAATGATCATCAAATTGACATCTTAAGCCCAAATATCAGGTTATTATATCCCTGCCATTGGGTGAATATCCTATAGGCAATATCAAGCTGAATCTGCTTTGCAGCAATCTTAAATTCTATCCCGCAACCAAAATCATAGTGCTGGGTTTCCTGTGAATATAATCTTGTTGCCAGACCTGTTCGTAATTTAAAAATATCTGTGATCAAGGATATTTCCAGTCCTGTTCTCAGATATTTTTCTCTATCACTATATAGAGATAGATCATAATCAAGAGCAAATAGTACTTTTTGAATATGATAGCAATATCCCAGCACAAGCTCTACTGGTCGGGATTCATTATATTTACCTTCTGCTGTACCTACATCATTCTGACTGTCATAAAATATCGTGTTCACAAGGTTTCTATTAAAAATCCCTAACCTCTGCTGAGCATTGATCTTGTATTGAAGTCCCCAATCTATCGCAAATCCATAGGAAGAACCTTGTACCTGATGATTATACCCATTATCATCATACCAGGCACCATTTGCATTATTCCCATAACTGCTGCCTATCAGTTTAAGATTTAATCCCAGGTTAAAGTTACTTAGTATTCTGCTGTAACTGAGAGTCATTTCATATTCACTCAGCGCTTCATCTCCAGAAAAATCCATCGCCAATGTGAAAACCTTTCCGGGTTGCTGCTGCCAGCTAACTCCTGCATAATTGTAACTTATCAGGTCAAGATAGGTGGAATTACTTACCTGAAAAAGGAATTGTTCATTTTGACCAGCTAAAGAAGCTGGATTGGCTATAATAGAGGCAGGAGAAGTACCCGAAACGGCGATTGATGCTCCTCCCATCGATATTATACGGGGATCAAAATCATAATATGCAGCATCAATGCCACTCAGATCATCTGCTATTAGCAATAATGGAAAAAATATTAGTATTAAAACCAGTATTCTCATTTCTTTTCCTTATTTGATCAATACGATACTTTTCAGCAGTTCATGTTTTTTACTGCTGTCTTCAGCAATCAGTTGGATCAGGTATCTACCGTTTCTTGCCATCCTGCTCCCATCTGTATATCCATCCCAATACAGTGTATTAAGCTCTCCAGCAGTATACTCGCCTTTGAGCATTGGTTCGTTACGTGCAATTTCACGCACCAGTTCACCAGTCATATTATAGACTCTGGCAGTGATATTTATATAACGACTGCGAGGTGAAGAAAGCCTGAACTGAATTTGCAGACCCATGTTATTACCAATCAAATCATGAGGAGTAAATGGATTGGGCCGCAATTGAAGATCATAAATACCGAGTTCATCAGAGCTTTTTAGCGCACAGTAATCTTCAGCGAGCAAATCAATATGCGAGAGTGATAACCTTGTTTCACTCATGATATTCCAGCTGAGTCTTTGAGAGTCCCATCGGGCAATTACTGAGCTTTCATCAGCATCAAACTGCAATCCCGGCAGCAATTCAAAAGCAGATTCTGTTAAATCAGAATTAGGTTCAAATACACTGCTTGCTGTTTCATATTTCACTCCCATTTCTTCATAAGGAGGTACAAATTTCGAAAGTAGATACAGCTTAGCTTGATTTTGAGGGTTTTTAAGCATATTTTCATAAAGAAGCAGATCACAACCTTCTCCAGTAGTTAGCGATCCCTCATTTGTAGAAGAATTGATCACATCATACACTATCACGGGAAGCTCTTGATTATACTCAATTCCTGTTCCTGGATCTTCTACAGATATTGCCAGAATAGTTCTACCAAGGAAACTTTCGGAAGGAGTATAAAGGATATTATCCTCAATTTTCATTAATTCTCCGGCATAAGCTTCCAGAGATTCATAACTCCAGGGAAGATTCAATAATCTGCCGGTTTGAGAATAGATATGCACATTATACAGTGCAGAAGAGCTGTTATTTACTTCTAATGCTCCAGTTATCTGCAAATCAGCTATCTGATAATTACCCGTAGTGAGATCAGTTTCCAGGTTAAGATGAAATCCCTGATAATCAATCTCGGCTCTTATTTTACTATTTATCTCAAAAACTTCCAACCAGTATGCTTCAAAGTGTGCCTGCAGTGGGTCTAACTCATCATAAATGAGATTTCCCATTTCTGCATTATCAAGATACCATTCCACTACTCCATAAGATTCAATTTCATCATTCAATAAATTCCCCAGTTCATCCTTGATGAGCAATGAAATATCTATCTCTGCAATATAAGGCAGAATGGGATGCTGAGGATAAATTGATGAGTACTCCAGAGCAGGTATTCCTGCGGTGGATATGGTTAATAATGTAGTTTGAGCAGAATTGGTATAAATCGTTCCTGTAGTGGAATCAATTACTCTAAACCAGAATTCTACTTCTCCCGCAGCCTGTTGAGCAGGAATAGTCTGATAAAATCTTCCTTCATCAGAAATCATGGTTAAATCCCTGAGATTACCATTCACTGATCGGTAATATAGTGTCGCTGAACCTTCAAATTCAGTTGATTTGTAGAGATATACAGGTATTTCAGCATCATATTGATAACTGGCAGCATAGTCTGTTTTATCCAGCCAGAGTGGTAATATATATTCCTGCTGATAAAATCCTAATGTATCTATTGTTATTGACTGCTCCTTAGGAGGAATATGTTGTTCATTAAGATTCACTGGGGGAGTGAGTCTGATATTATATTCATCAGTATGCAAAACTGCGCCTGTTGTGCAATATCCAGAGGAATTAGTAGTGAGATCAATCTGAATATCGGCGTTACTGATCCTGATTTGCGTACCAGGCAAAGGTAGATTATCATACTGCCTGATATAAATACCTATTTCTCCTAAAATATACTGGAAAATATGCGAATAGTAGTAATTCTGAGTAATGTAAATCCAGGAAGTGGTGAATGCAAATTCCTCATCTCCATATTCGACTGCAATACTCAATTGATATTCCCCTTCCGCTAAATTACTGAAAATGTAGTAACCGCTGCTGCTGGTTTCCATTATCAAACTATCACCTATGGTGTTCCTCAATATCATTGAAGCATTTGCCAATGGAATCTGCTGTTCATCCTGCATATAGATATAACCACTCCAGGTGTATTTTTCCGGTATATAGGTAAAGGTGAAATTCTCTGTTAAAACCTGAGGATAATTGATCTGGATATTCTCCCTTCTCTCAAAATAGGTTGTCTCATTATATTCAGCACTCACTTCCAGACTGAATATGTCTGGAATGATCATTTCATCAAAGCACCAAGTACTATCAGGACTACTTAACTGTAAAAGACTATCGATTCCAGAATCTGACTGCAACCTTATTTCACAGCTTTCTGCCGGTTGCCAGTCTTCATCCCAAATACGCACTGAACCGCAGATATCTGCATAATACACTATTGGCTGCAAATAGAAATTCTGCTGATAAAACAATTCATCCCAGTCAAGTTCGATCATTACTGTCTGAGACGGGTAGTAACCCTCGCAGTTAACTGAAACCTGCCAGTATCCTATTGTGTCAACCTGCACCTCATAATATCCGTTGATATCAGTCGTGTCAGTAAAGGTACGCCAATGATTTGTTTTTGATCTCCCTTTACCTCTGCTGAATATTGCATCAATCCTTTCAATTTCCACTTCTGCACCATATACAGGAATGTCACCATCAGTGTACACATAACCATAGATATTAAATTCCTTTGGCAGCATATTGAAATCCACTGTAGGTGGTTCAGATTCACCATCAGACAATATTATCTCTATTTCATCAATTGGTAAATAAGCAGGATGGGATGCTTGCACATAATATAGCCCATCAGCAAGAGGACTAAAATAGAAAGTTCCATCAGCCCCCGTAGTAATTTCTTCCAGAATATTATGCAGACTATCTGTAAGTACCACTTCTGCCCCACTTATCCCAATGCGAGTACCTTCTCTTTGCACAATCCCGCTGATGCTGTTCTGCAAAAATGTCAGATTTACTGGTGGGAGTATAATATCCTCTCCATCTTCGAGAGTAATTATTCCCGGTAAATTGCTAAATGTATATCCTTCGCAATAATAAACGACTGTGTAGCTGCCTGAGGGCAATCCGGTCAATTCATATAATCCATCCTGCTCAGTAATATCGCGTGACCACCTTCCACTATTGAGATTTGTTGCGGTTACGCTTACACCAGGTTTGAATTCTCCCTGATACAGTGTTAATCCTGAGATCGAAGCAGCATCAACAAGTTCAGGAAAAAACCGTACTGATCCACCTGCTGGAATATTCACCCCCACACTTATACTCGTATATTCTTCTCCATATTCTGCCCACACATCACGATAACCATTAATATTTGAGAACATATAATCACCAAACTCATCAGTTTGAGTATCAGAGATTTCCATTGCCTGATCTCGTATCACAACGCGAGCATCAGCAATCTCATTTTCATCCAGAAATACTGTTCCACTTAAGCTGTTTTGCCACCCATTTAGAACGATCTCCAGCATCAAGCTGTCCACAGCTACTGAATCTGGATATGTATAGTCAATAAACCCTGTTTTAGTCACAGATATTTCATATAGCCATCCAGCAGGTAATGAATCAAGTTGAAATGCCCCACTGGCATAGGTTGTATCCCTTCCGATAATTTCATTATTGTGTCTTGCTGTAACCACTGCATTTTTTATCCCAGCTTCCTCTTCGCTACTCACCACTCCACTAATTGTTCCTGCCAGCTGCTCAATGATCACATTCTCAACAAGCTCATCATAATCATTTATCTGAATATTCTCTGCATATAATTCGTATCCCGGTCTGTAGACGGACAACTCATATTGACCTTCATAAAGTTTATCAAAATAGTAGTAACCATTTCCAATAGTAATATAAGTTAAAGTAGTATCGGCTGATATCAGATTTACTTCCACACTTCCCAAAGTATTAAAACCATCTGTGACCTGACCACTTAAACTGGCATTATGTACATCCATTTCCAAAAGAATATCAGTAATATCCTCATTTGTAGTGTTCAGCTCTATCCAGTAATTATCAAATTCCAAAGGATTCATATCTGTAGTAACTATTATATCTGAATAAGGTATCACCTGATCAAAAATGAAACTGCCCGTACTATCTGAAGTAGTCGATATATTGAACTCAGATATTACATCAACAGTAATATCTGACATTGGACGATTATCAGTATCTTTCACCTCTCCACTTACAATAAGTGGTTGAACGAATTCCATTTCAAAATCCAGTTGAATTTCTTCGCGATGACTAAGATAAATACTATCAATTTCTACAGCAGCATAAGAGAATTTCTGAGCCTGAAGTGTATAAATACCTTCATATAAATATCTTATTCTATAACTGCCGTCTGATTGGGAAATTGCTCCACTAACCTGCCCTCCGTTTATCTCATTGACCGTAATCACTACTCCAGGAACAAACTCACCTGAATCCATATCTGTTATTATCCCTGAAATCATGCTGATATGAACCGACACCACAATTTCTCCAAGATCAAGATCACTATCATATATTTCAGACTGCCAGTTGATATTTTCAAAACCATTCTCAAAGGCTACTGTCCACAAATTATAGGTGCTGAAAGGGGCTAAGGGTTCGAGTATGAAGCTACCATCTGCTGATGATTGAGTTTGCGCACCAGTGATCTCACTCTGGCAGTTTACCTGTATGCCCGGTAATTCATATCCCACCTGATCTACAAGTATCCCTGTTATCTGATAATTATGTTTATAAACGGTCAGATCAAGATTATATGGTTCATCTGTTAGATAGATATTCACAATTTCATATTGAGAATAACCCTGCTTTATCACTTCAATCTGATAATTTCTATCCACTGCCATATCTTCAAGCACATAAGCTCCATTGGCGGAACTTACACAATTCTCTTCAAAACCATCAGCACTGGTAGCAGTCACACTTGCTCCCGCAACAGCATCATTCGCCTGATCACGCACAAAACCATTAATAAGTCCATCAACCCTGATCAGCTCAAAACTCAATTCTAATGTGTCACCTGGTATTGGATAAACTAATGTGTCATCGCTGGTATAATTCTCAAGACTAACACTCACTTCATAAGGCTGCAAACTTGCCAGATCATCAATAAGACTTTCACCGGACTCATCCGTCACATCATAGACAATTTCCCCATTACTTAGGTTTTCTGCAGCGACAGTTACTCCAACTAAGCCTTCTCCTTGATAGTATACTATTGACCTTATTGCTGCTTCGTATGGTTCTAATAAAACATCTATATTTGTGGTGTAACTTCCCGGCAACAGTGTATTAGCTTCTATATGTGTATAATATCCTTCTAGAGAATATATAATCGATTCATAAAGTCCAGGCAGCAGATTTTCAAGGCGATAATAACCATAAATATTACTGTAACCGCTATTACCTCCCCCATTATTATAATTTGCCGTAATAAGAACCCCTGCCAAATATTCTCTTGTGTTTTGTCCGATTACATAACCCTCCAGTACAGCAAAATTCTCTTCCAGATAAAAATCAAGCGAGTCCATTTGTGCTCCAGGAATCAGATTTATCTCCATATTATCTTCAATGTATCCTGGTTTTGCAGCTGTCACAAGATATGTCCCGGCAAAAACACTTAATAGCCATCTTCCATTCAAACTCGTTTCAGTACTATATGTTTCATCTCCCTCTGCTATCACATTAACACCTTGCAGTGATACTCCATTTTGATTATAGACTCTACCCGAGATCGTGGAAGGCATCTGCTCAAGCACTATTTCAAGCTCCACCTCTTCTCCAATATTCAATATACCCGTTTGTCCTGAACCATTGCTGTATCCGGCTTTACTTGCAATTACCAGATAATCATAACCAGGCTCAACGGTTACTCTGAAATTACCATAATTTCCGCTTTGGGTGTTATAATAGATATCTCCACTCACCAGTTCCAGAAAAGCACCCGATATACCCAATCCCTGACCGCTGATCACTTGACCATTCACATAAGCTTCTACGGGCGTGAGATTTATATCTACGCCCTCAAGTACTTCTCCCGGTGCTACGGTCACAAATACAGTGTCCTCAGGTAAGCAAACAAAGTTCATTTTCTCTGCCCATAATTTATAATCACCATGCAATAAACTGAAACTATATTCCCCATTTTGATCAGAAATTTCCGATTCGGTCAATAAAACGCCATTTTGCTTTTGAGCAAACACATTTGCCCCGGCAATATTGATACCTTCATGATGAATAATACCATTTATCACACTGGCATTAGGATATAGAATGAAATTAACATTTTCTAATAATTCATCTGGAGCTAATGAAAGCTGATAACTCCTGT
>Ga0307991_1002132_pt1 | contig 13519 bp, 8 predicted proteins | sample EllFjometagen131_FD_203146 | JGI IMG/M metagenome (GOLD analysis project Ga0307991, IMG submission 203146) | Marine microbial communities from Ellis Fjord, Antarctic Ocean - #131 | ecosystem: Environmental > Aquatic > Marine > Unclassified | place: Southern Ocean | collected 2014-10-08
ACTAATCCCACAAAAGCAAGAAGTGAGTAAACTAATGAAATATCAAGATAGATATAACGATCGAAAATTAAAGCTAAAAGTACAAACAAAGCAACAATTGTTGTGGTAATCGTATCAACGGCAACAGCCCTGTCGGAAGCAGTGGGACCAAGTAGCATTCTTAACAGACTTAGAAAAATTCCTAAGACTATTATGAATAAAAAAATTATTGATAATGTTACACTCATGCAAATACCACCCTTAGATATTTCTCAAATTTTTCTCCAATGATCTTTGTTGCTTCCATCTCATCTTCAGTAATAACATAAATCCAATGAATAAGAAGTTCATCTTCCTCGATATCAAGTGCAAATGTCCCGGGTGTTAATGTAATTGAATTTGCGAGTATTGTTTTGGCAATATCTTGTTTTAATTTAGTTTTTATAACTACAATGCCCGGCTTGATCGGCAGTTTAGGATGAAGTACTCTATAGGCAACATCGAAATTTGCTTTTACGATCTCTATAAAGAGAACAATAAGATATATAATGAAATATATAATCTTCTTTATAGTAATTTTAGGAAGTCCTAACTCTTGATAGTTTTTATGAAGATATAAAGCCAGGATCAAACTGATGAAAATGCCAACACTAATTTCCTGCCAATGAAAAGATGTTGTGAGAACGAGCCAGATAGCAAAGAGGATAATAAACAAATAAGTGAAATTCTTTAAATTAAAATTTTTAGCATGTGTATTTTCTTTCATTAATATCCACCTTCAAATATTATTCTAAAAATCCACTGTAACATACTTACAAATAATTTATTTTCTTTTAAATATCTCTCGCCAAATTATAAAAACAGTATTAGATATGTCAACTTTTATTATTTGGTTATTAGAATAAATTATTCGAGACTGTTCAATCTTTGTTATTGATTTATCCCTGAAATGGATTGTCGTATGAATGTCGTAAGAGGTTTAGACATATTACTACCTAATAATTAGTTAAATTATATAATTTTCCTTGCAAAATTTTCTTAACTTTATTTTCTTTAATTATGTTTATGGCATAACTCCTTAAATATTTAATTTTTATCGATGTCATATTATTGGGACTATAGACAAGCCTTCCAGGAATAATTCTGGAAGGCTTGTATTTTTAGCTAAAATATGAGTCTTACTTCATCATGATCATTTTTCGAATATCAGTATATTTACCAGCTCTCATTTTGTAGAAATAAATACCACTTGAAATATGATTCCCGGTATCATCTAATCCTTGCCAAACCACCTGATGTAATCCAGCATCCATGCTTGTATTAACCAGAGTCTTCACTTTTTGTCCACGTATATTGAATATTTCCAATGTCACTTCTTGAGCATCTTTAAGTGTAAAGGATATTTCGGTAAAGGGATTGAAAGGATTTGGATAATTTCCCAGTAATGTTGTAGCTGCCTGAATGATGATGTTATTTGTTTCTGTAGTTTCGATGATTGCTTCATTAGAAGGAGCTGATTCATGAATATTATCATACACCGCAGTTACAAAATAAGTATAAATACCAGCATTTAAGAATTCATCCACATAAGTCATTGTAGCAGCATTAGTGATTTCTTCGATTACAAAGTCATTTCGATACACTTTAAAACCAGTGAGAGAACGAGTGGTATCAGTTAACATTTCCCATTCTAAAGTTACATCATTTGTGCTAACTGCAGCAACTAAATTCTGCGGAGCTTCAAGCAAAGAAAGTGAGAAATCTACAGTAGTTGTTTCGCCAACTATAACGTTAACATTGTCTTCGAAGTCAGAATTATATCCAGCTAATTCAGCCGTTAGGTCATAATTACCGGCAGGTAGAGGAATTAAATAGAAGCCAGCAGGATCGGGAGAAGTTGCAAAATTACCGGCTGTAATAATAACATCTTCAACGTTACCTGTTCCATCCTCCAAAGTAACTTCACCATTGATAAAGCCAGAAATATTTGCCTGAACGCCTTCCAAATGGACATCATCTATAAACCACTGATAAATATTACCAGTATATCCATCGAGCACAAAAGCGATCTGGAAATTATCTGAGCCTACATCCGGAGTAGCAACTGTGAGTTGTTGCAATACCGGTCCTACAGCTCCTGATGAAAAAATTTCCCAGGCGACATTCCAGGAATTTCCTCCATCAGATGTTGTACGAACACCGATCGTATAGGGGTCACCACCAAAATCATTTACGAAGTGCTGGAACTCAAAATCGAGAGAAGCCGATCCAGTAGTATTTATTACAGGTGATACTAGGCGGGATTCTCCAGTATAGTGTGGAGCAAAGGCGTAAAATCTAGATTCAGGAGAATTACCTCCGGCATTGCTGGTTGAAGCCTGTGACCAGTCATTTATATCCACTCCGCTAAGTGTCCAGCCATTAGGCGGATAGGCAGTACCACTGAAATCCTCATTCAATAGAATCGGAACTGGTGAAATCGCCAGATCAAATGCACCATCTACGCTGAAGTTAGTATTTCCGCTCATAGTCCAGTTAATTGTCGCCAAATGTCCTACAGGTGCAGTTGAAGAAGCAGTAATATTGAATATGCCGGTTGACATATACCCTGCACTTAAAATGGAGAAAGTATAATTTGTAGAATTCAAAGTAATATATTGATCTGATTCAGAAAGTGTTGTAAGAATATTTGTGGCATCTGCACCTCCACTATTCAGGAAGTAAACATAAATATCCGCAGTTTCACCAGGATCCAAAAATCCATTTTCTCCATCATCTACAAATAATAATTCAAAATTTACGTTAGGAGCATTTAATTCTATAAAGAAGTTTATGGTCCATGAATTTTCATTACTAATAATGTTCATCTCTATATTTGCATTATGCCCATCAGGACAATCTTCTGCGACAGAGAACTCAAAATTATTTTGGTTACTTGCAGATCCACTGCCTTGAATAGTTCCATATAAGGAAGTGTCTTGATTAATGGTGATATACGGATCTGTTGAGCTAATAGTTGCGGATATATCAGTTGCGGGATTTTCTCCTACGTTGTTCAATGGTATAGTAAGGGAAACATCTTCCCCAAAATCTGCCTGTCCGTTACCATTGGCATCAATTATAGTGATTCCACCCAGAACTAGAACTGGTGCTTCCAGTTGGATTAATGGACCAATCAACTTTAAAGCCATCTCGTTTTGTAAGTGCTTGGCAGCAGCGGGATAACTATTATTAAATGAATATTCCAAACCACGGAATCCTGTATGATCCTCAATTCCTACTGTAGCATATTGACCATGTTGAGACGGATATGAACCAGGATTTGTATTATTTATAATTTTATACTGGAATTTTATCTCACTATCACCAGATGCTGTAGGATAAAAATTGGCATCATATAATATTGCCTGGAATGTCTCTTCATCATTATTATGATCATTCAGCATCTGATCCCATTCAATGATAAGTATGCGTAAAGAAGAGTCGTAATGCCAGTAAACATCACCTCCGGCTGTGCGCAGATCATCCCAGAATGGTGCAATCATTGGAGATGGACCTTGAGGTCCTGGAATGGGGCTGTTCATGAATGAAGATTGAGTGCTTCCTCCCGGAGCGATCCAGCCATTTGAACAAATAGTTGCTGAATCATATATCTCACCATACATTCTAAAGGTAATTGGCAGATCTGTAATAGTGTAAATGTCACCTTCATCACCTGGATCAGTCAAATCCATGTTTGTTCCTATCGTATTAATTTCTATCCAGTCATAAACCGGAGCGTTAAGATAATCTATGTCTTCGTCATCATAACAAAAATAGCCATAAGCATCGGGACCTACAGGATCGGTAATAGAGACTTCTCCAATACCCATTAAGAATTGCACTGTAGAATCATATCCATCTTCATTATAAAGGTTAATTTCCATCAGTATTTGAGTTCCAGTTATAAGTTCTGGGTCGGCTGATATTTCAAATGTATCGGAAGTATTAGATGCCTGTCCGTCTTCACCTGTGATCGTTCCAAAATATCCAGCTGAATCTGAAACCGTAATACGGTTATCCGGTGAATATAAAACTCCATAAACAGCGTTAGATGTAACTAAGCCGTTATTCTGAATAGTTACGCTGATTTCGGCTGTTTCTCCTGGATCGAGATATCCGTTAGCATCATCAACTGTGTAATCTATGGCATCCAGATTTGCGCCTTCTATTATAATGAATACATAGTCATTCCAAGTGTTACCTGCATCATCTTCTATGGTTACATCCAACCTTAGCTCAGTTCCACCCAAAGTAGATGCATCTACGGAAAAATCGTAATCTTCATTGCAGAAAACAGAAGTTCCAGGTGCAATACTACCGTATGTTTCTATATCATCTGTTATAGTGATGAAATTTCCTTCAGTGCTGATAGCTGCTTCTACTCCATCAACGTTCATTGAGCCAAAGTTTTTAAGTTTTACAGATAATTCTATAGTTTCACCCGGATTTACTATACCGTCATCATTTCCAGATGAGTCTCCAACGTTGTCATCATCAATTGTATATTCAAATACATTTACAAATCTATCTACTTCGCCCACATCAAAACTGCCGAGGTGAGGAATGTAGTTATGTTTTGTTACAGTAAGGGTAGCTGATCCTGCAGTCTGAGCATCAATTTCCAGGATTATTTCTCCATCTTCATTTGTATAACCGGTTACAAATATCTCGTCATCTCCCATCAATGCAGTAACCCAGGCGTTTTCCAAAGGAGCACCAAAATCATCTTCTACAGTTACTAGAAGATTGTTTGTACCCACGGCAAGGTCGTTTTCATAAGATGCTACCATATTTTGAGGAATAGCTGTCCAGAGTTCAACTCCGGGGTCGCCCATCAAGCTGTTCATATGAGTAAAATTATCTACATTTCCATCTGGATTTTGTGGATAATGTTCAAATAATGCTAACTTTCCTCGATTTACTGCACCGCCCGGGTTGTAAATTTCATCAGCAAAAATACCGTAAAAAATACCTGCATCAATACAATTATTAAAGTTGGTGTGTGTTCCTATAGTTGCAGTTCCTATTGCGGCTATTGCCCCTGTTGGATTTGTTACTGTACCGGCTCTGATAAACGCTTCACTTTGGCTTGTGCCGGAATAGAAATTACCGGTATTACAGGTAAGGATTACTGCAAAAGGAAATTTCTTAAAATTAGTTAGACTATTGATCTCTGAATTGCCAAAACCGCTCATTTCCAGGTAACCTCGATAATTAAAATAACTTACTCCCGAGTTAAGATTTTGTGACATCAGGCTGGAATAACTACCACTATATATTTCAGTTGCAGAAATATTGGGTGCATATTGCAGCATGGTTTCTAAAATGGCTTGATTGGTGTAGATGGTTGAAAGCCCTGAAACAGATGGATCACCAACTAAAAGAGCTGAATTATACCAGTCTGTTTCTGTCATATAGGGTTCTTTTTCATAATTTAGTATCTTTACAATATAAGTTTGCAAATCTGACTGAGATGAAATTGATATTCTTCCCAAAAAGACGTCTTCCAGAACATCATCACCTTCGAGTTGAGCATAAGGATGATCACCCCCAGCGTTGTAATAAGTAATGTATGAAGTAGGTATTACATAATTACCGTCTGTATCACCAACCAGGCATACAAATTCAGGAGGATTTTCCCAGTTATCATATGCATCTTGGATATATGCTTTAATCACATTGAAACTGGTTCCACTGTTTACTCCATGAGTAGAAACTTCAAAACCTTTTTCATGTTTCCATTGTGTAAGATATGCTAAGTTAGCTTCCAAATCAACGTTGTTAGGGTGAATAAATAAATAGCTGGGCTCCTGATATACATTATCACGGCTGAGGGTAGATTCATAATTTAATATTGCAGATCTATATAAGGGTTCAAAAGCTCTTGAAAGCTTCATCTCTCTACGGAGAGTGTTTTCTCCACCAGAGCCGGTTGTATTTACCACAACATTTACATTCTTTAAAATGCTCAATTCTTGTTTTACAGGATCATAACGGAATGGATTGATGGTTACGCTTACCACTCTTATTCCTCGTAATACTGCAGGAGTTCCCACATTACTAATTTCTGCAGGGAAAATATCGCCATTTCGATAATACACTTCATCAATGGAAAATTCATTTTTTGGGGACTGGCTTTCAATTGCAAGATCCTGAAGTGGATAAATAACTATGTCTGAAACAATTTCTTCATCGTAACTGACTATTTCCAAAGTCGGTGTTCCCTGGTTAGGAATTGCAATCATTCTGGTAAATGTTGGTAGATCAGGCTTACCAACCTGGATATAATCACCTTCATTCCAATAGGATATTTTGTGATACAACAGACCATCTTGAGTGATTTCTTCCATTTGGTAGCCATCAAGAGAAAATTCTACTTCTATAACTTCTTTGCCAAAAGAAGTGTGATCAAATAACTCTTTTCCACTGTTTTCAGTGATCTCGCTCCAGGTAGCTGAGAGTTGCCAAACAGTCATAATCAAAAAAACCAATAAAATATTTCGTTTCATTTTCCTTCCCTTACTTATAATAAACCTGAATAACTTTTCACATCAATCATTCCAACTTAAACAAATATAATATATGTCAGAAATAAAAAAAAGCAACTATAAGTTGCCATCAGACTGTCGACAAAGTTTTGATAGTGCACACTTGACTCAACCGATGCAGATAATACAATAATTTGATTGGCTAATAGCTAAAAAAAGAACGGGGTAATCTGGTATTTGAGCGATTATTTCCTGGTGATTTTAAGTTAACGAAAAGCAAGCGAATTAGATACGATTCAATGATCAAAAGCCTTTATGATAAACTAAAGAACAAAAAGCAAATAATCAGCTTTAAGGCTAAGGGGGGACGAGTATTGGACGTTGCAAAGGGGCTAATATCTTGTATCGATTATTCAAATAATAAATTGATCAAGTATAATGGGTGAACCTTGTAAACACCACTATCACTGCTCTCACAGTAAGCACTGTAAATATTGTTTATATGGTTTATATTAGTTTAAAAGAAAAAATAAAATGAGAAGATATAATAGCCTCCTTTCAGACGAAAGTGGGGTCAATATAAAATTTCTTGACTATAGTTTGCTGAGATGTATTTAATAACCAGTATAATTTACTGTAATAAAATATCTGGAGGGTTTGAAATGAGTAGAAGTAGTTTATGTTTATTAATTTTATTATTAACCTGGTCAATCATGCATGGATTTATTGCCTATTTCCCTAATGATCTTGATCCTGAAGTTATAGATGCAAAAGGAGAGGCACTGGGTAGAACATCTATTATGTCTTCATCAGGAGCTAATTTTCTATTTAATAATCCGGCTATGCTGGGATTTTTATCTCAGAAGAATTTCCAATTCAATGGCAGGATCAAACAAGGTAAAAGAGAAGATCAGTTCACTGGAAGTATTGAGGAAACTAATAAATACGATATGCCGCTCCATTTCAAGATCAATGGAATATCTTATGCCATGCCTTTTGAGATATGTGAAAATCAAACCCTTAAAACTACTGTGGGAATAGGTTATAGAAACTATTATGACTTTTCAATTAAGGAACACTATGAAGACAAAAACATGGGTTACGAATCAGACTGGACCTATTCAGGAGGATATAATACCCTGGTACTTGGCGGAGGTATAAGTTATCTGGATAAAATCAGCGGAGGTATAACGATGAGCGTTCCCTTCCTGAGTTCACTCACTGCAAAATATAGTAACAATGATGATGTCTACAGCGAAACAGAAAGTAAACTGGGAGGAAACTTTTATACCTTTGGCGGGAGTTGGCAAGCCAATAAAATGTTTAGATTGGGATTAAGGATAAGAGGGGAGATCAAGCTTAGTGAAAAGAGTGAAAATCAGGATGGCGAGAAGAATAAAGATTATATAATCATCCCGCCAGAACATGGATTAGCTCTGGAAATAACGCCCAATGAATTTATCACTATCTATGCTGAGTATCTCACCCGCAGGCTGGGTGATTATGGATATATAGCTGGTAATGATAATCGCTATCGCTATTTATATGGTTTATCAGATAATGGCTTCTCATTCCGTATGGGACTTGAATATGGAAAAGAACTGAAATTCCGGGGTGGTTTATTTATGCAAAGTGTGCCCAAATACAAGGTAGTGAGTTCCGCTTATGAAGAAAGCCCTCAAACAGAATTCGGCTTCACAACCGGATTAGGCATACAAATGGGTACAGGTTTGACTTTAAATCTTTATGGCAATTATTCAATTCTGAATTATGAAGAAGACCGCAATACTCAAATTGGGCAAGAAGCCTATACAATAGAATATTCCTATTCCATGCTCAAATTCGGGTTCTCCTTAGGTGGAAGTTTTAATTAAGCTATACAGTCACGGGAGAAATTTATCTTATGGATGATTATTGCATTCGGAGAATGACCCGCAGGGAGCTGGATATTGCCCTGGACTGGGCAGCAGCAGAAGGTTGGAATCCTGGAATTAATGACGGTAATTGTTTTTATGCAGCAGATGCAGGTGGATTTCTCGCTGGATTTCTGGGAGATAAGATGATTGCCAGTATATCAGCAGTTAAATATGGAAAGTCCTTTAGTTTTATTGGGTTTTATTTAGTTCATCCTGAATTTCGCGGTCAAGGCTATGGCATGAAAATATGGCAGGCTGGACTTGCTGGCGTAGCAGGTAGAACTGCTGGTTTGGATGGAGTGGTTTCTCAGATTGCTAATTATCAGAAATCCGGTTTTGTGCTGGCTCATAATAACATCCGCTATCAGGGAATATCCCAAAAAGAAGATTCATCCTGTCCAAGTATGAAGCCTCTGAAAGAAATTCCTTTTAAGACGGTGTGTGAATATGATCTAAGATTTTTTCCTGAAAACCGACAATTATTTTTACAAAAATGGATTAATCAACCGGGTACTATTGCCCTGGGAGTAATTCAGCAGGATAAATTATTAGGTTATGGCTGTATCCGTCCCTGTCGGAATGGTTATAAAGCAGGACCCTTGTTTGCAGAAAAATATGAAATCGCGGAATATCTATTGAGTGCCTTACAGTCAGCTATCCCATCAGGAATTGAGTTCTATCTTGATATTCCGGCACCCAATGCCTCAGCCAGAACTTTAGTGGAAAATTATCAAATGAAACCTGTCTTTGAGACAGCGAGAATGTATATGGGTAAAAATCCTGAACTGCCCTTATCAGAAATTTATGGTATTACCAGCTTTGAATTAGGTTAAATACAGTAGAAACAATGCGAGAAATATATCATATTTCCATCTACACAGAATTCCAGAATTTTATTTCAAAGTGATACTTTAAGTGTCCAGGGATTTTGCTTGGATGTACCCCAGAGTGTGCTGATATGGTCTGAGGTAAAAATATCTTCAGAGGCGCTTCAGAAAGTCCCGATATCGACAACAACAAACTGATCATTAAAGAGATAAGTGACAGTGTTAAGATTCAGTTTATCAAAACTGAACCAGGTAAAAGCCATAGTGCACAGTCAGGTATACAGTCAAATGGAATTGAACATTATAGGATGGGTAAACAAAGTAAATAAGCAAAGCAGATTACAGAAGTATCAACTCACCGAATTAGGCTGGAATTTATTAAAGGAGGTAGAGAAAGGTAATGAATAAAGCGAAAAGATTTGTAGAAGTTGCTTTATCTACCAGTGCAATATTAGCAGAAAGCGTGTATGAAAATTGAGAGTTATTGCGACGACGAATATCACTTAACCCTATCCACCTCCTACAAGGGGGAATAGTGCTACAATATCACCAGTTTTCAGAACATGATCTAATTTTTTTATTCTGCCATTGACCATGATAATAGACACTTCTTCCTGCCTGATATTTAAGAGAGGTATAATATCTGCGACATGAGCATTTTCTGGGATATCTATCTGCTGTTCTTTGAGGTTGTTTTTTCTTAAAGTTGCAAAGAGTTTAATAGTAATCTTCACGCAGCTTACTCCTTTTTCTTGATCTTGAAATTTGCTGAATTATCCTGATTTTTATCATAAAACCCTAAAGCAATTCTATAGGGACCCGGGCATCCGGGTGGCAGAAAGGCAACTCGGTCTCCAGGTTTAATTTCAGTGTCCAAAGCCTGCACAAATCCATTAATAAAGATAACCTCGATTTCATCAAGGGAGATTTCGAGCATTTGTGCTAACTGGATGCCTGTAACAGGAGCTTCTAAATCAAGTATAATTGGTGGCTTGCCATATTCCTTGCGCAGGACAGCATCCAAATGTAGAAAACCCCTGACCTCGATACTATTTTCCTTCTCTGTCATCCCTGATACTTCCTTTTATAAATTTCTGGTTGCTAATATAATAATGCGGTTTGTGATATAAGGGTAATTTTTCTAATAGTAAAAAAACAGCGAACCGAACAGAAAGCCCGGTTCGCAGGTTTTTATTAGCTAAAATTTAAATACCTCATCAATTTCTTCAGGAGTGAAATCCCAAACCTGATTGTGGGGAGGTAGTGGTTCATACTCAAAGAATTCGGGCAGCCTGTCATGCGCATTGGTAAAGCCTGCTCGTTTATTGAAATCACGCTCAACCTTGAGAACATATTTACCCAGATCATCTACATCTGTGGCAGTTAATGAAATCCCATATTGAGCATTTATCATATCAATCAGCGCCTGATATCCCTCTGGACTATCTGCTATGCCAAAATAAACGAAAAGGCACATACCAGTGCTGTCCACTGCTGCTGTTCCAATTTGCATTGCGCGTGAATACTCTATTTGACCTTCCTTCTTCAGGGGGTCTATATCTGCTCCAACTTTGAGGATATTGCCGGAAATGCAGTAACCGGCAGTGTGATCTGCACCCATTGGGGAGGTGGCATAGGTTAAGCCTATACCTTTGATAGAACGCGGATCATAAGCAGGAATTGCCTGACTTTTTACCACAGGGACCCTGTATAAACCGCATACTTTGCCCACAATTTCACACCCACCACCGATAAGACGACCCATGAGAGTAGGTTTTGCCATTCCTTTTACTGCTTCCAGCACAGCCTTGCCATCACCCCAGGGCAATAAACCACCTTCCATGGCAGTTGCCACAGCAACGGCAGTTTCAATACTGTCCACTCCAACGTCATCCATTGCCCGGTCAATATAGGCAATTTCATCTAAGTCCTTGATACCGGCATCAGCGCCCAAACCCCAGATAGTTTCATATTCAAATCCGCTTGTGATGTATTTTCCCTGCTTGTCTGTGTACCATTGAGAGCATTTCATAATGCAGCCGGGGTGGCATCCGTGGGATACTTTACCTTCTCCACCGCGTTCTGTGATATTGGCATTCATTGTTTCGCCAGAAATATTGTCGTTATGATCAATTCGTCCATTTGTGAAGTTGTGTGAAGGAAAACCTCCGGCTTCATTGATAATATTTACCAATACATCAGTTCCGTAAGCAGCCAATGCCTGACCTGATACGGGATGGTCTAAAATGGCTTTAGCAAAGACTTCTGCAGCAGCTTTAAATTTCTCTGGTTCGGCAATTGAAACTGCCTTTGAACCTGTATCATCTATGACAATTGCTTTCACCTTCTTAGAACCTAATACAGCTCCCAAACCTCCACGACCTGCACTGCGGATATTGCTATCTGGATCTTTGAAGGAAATATTGGCTGATGGCAGGCGATATTCTCCCGCCGGACCAGCAAGGGCAATTCCAACCTTGTGACCATATTTTTTCTGAAGAACCTTTATGGCTTTATAATTGCCACAACCTCCAAGTATTTCCTGGGGTGCTTCATCAATACTGACTCCATCCATACTAACTTTAATAATATAAAACTCGTTTCCCTTGGGCATTCCTTCAATAACAATCGCTTTGATTCCCATTGTTGCCAGTTGCTGCGAAGATGTTCCCCCTGTATTGGATTCTTTGATTGTTCCCGTTAAAGGGCTTTTTGATCCTACGGAAAGACGACCGGAATTAGGGGCAGCAGTACCACTCAAAAGCCCTGGAGCAAAAATCAGCTTATTGTTCTTGCCCAGAGCGTGACAGGTCGGTTTAACTTCATCATTGATAAAACTGGATGTTAGTGCACGCCCACCTAATCCAGCATACTTTTTGGGTATTTCCTCAATAACTGTTTTTTTAGTTGTCATGTTCACGCGAATAAACTTATTCATCCAAAAACCTCCTTATTTGGAATAACTGTGATAAGCTTTTGCCTATCAACCATTGTTTTACAATTACCTTAAATAATTATATTCCAATCCTTTCCAAACACGGGAGGCAGGACAGTTTCCTATTCTACCCAGCGGTTGATATTCATAACTAAGTACTAATTACTTAGTCTTAGAGCTATCAACTCGGATTTGAATACACTTCAATGTTAATATATTCATGCCAATGAAATGAATTTTATTCAATTTTGTCAAGTTCAACTTTTCTGACTGAGGATATTGGGTTATATGAATTTTTTTAAATTTCAATAGGTGTTTTCCTAAAAGGGAACTATCTTTTCCCGTTTAAATCATAAACTATACTTCCTTTTTCCTTTCCGGTATTTGATATGAGTGGTATTCGACTATTTTCTAATGTTATTTACCGATGTATAGATAAATATTACTAATCCAGATTTTCCCGTTTTGCCGAATGCCTGATAACATTATGTTACTATTAGGAATGGGATTTACATAAACTAAATAATGAGCAATTGTCTGCTTCAAAAATTTGTGCGGGGGTTTTATGAATACAGTATTAATTGTTGACGATAATCTTGATCTGCAAAAAACGCTTGCCTTGATCCTGGAAAATGAAGTCGTCAATTTGCACAATATCCAGAATGAACATCAATCTGATATTAAAACACAGATAATCTTTATATAACAATTGTATATCATCACAAAACCTGAAAAATATCAAATAACACCCATATTTTACCAAAATCCCCAAAACCCATGATTTCCGCCTGTTTTCTCCCAAAAATCACCCCAATCCGCTTATATACCAGTAAGATACATCCCTTAAGGAGGAACAACAAAGCACTACCTAACATAAAAATGTCACTATGTGCTTTGTTGTTCCGCTTTAAATCTGATTGAAATGCGGGGAGATACGAACGTATTTGGGGAAAATTAGTGAAATTATGTCACCTGAAAAAGCGATAGCAGTAAAAAGCTATCATTCCTGTCAAATAATTTCACTGTTTTAGTATGCATCTCCCCGTTTTTCATTTTATCCCTCATCTCAATGTTTGATAGACAGACTGGTAGGGGTGAGAATAATTGAAAATGTAAAATGTAAAATTAAATGTGAATAACTTTTTGTCGATGGCACTCAAAACTGGTACAAAGTTGGCACTTTAAACTGGTACATACAAAATGGTACTCAGAATAAAGAAACTGGAGTGCCAATGAAGGGAGTTTCAATGTATCATACCGTAAAGACTTTTTCTATAAATGAAATGAGTCAAAGAAAGATTGCCAAATATCTCAAGATTTCAAAAACAACCG
>Ga0307991_1002133_pt1 | contig 13517 bp, 19 predicted proteins | sample EllFjometagen131_FD_203146 | JGI IMG/M metagenome (GOLD analysis project Ga0307991, IMG submission 203146) | Marine microbial communities from Ellis Fjord, Antarctic Ocean - #131 | ecosystem: Environmental > Aquatic > Marine > Unclassified | place: Southern Ocean | collected 2014-10-08
AGCCGAATGATTTACCAAAATAAACTAAATCATCTTCAGTTATTTCTTTTAAAACCTCATCTTCAAGACAATCATGGTCAAACAAATGGTCAACTGACCCATAACGATTCTTGTTACCAACAGCTTTAAAAATAGGTCGGTAAAAAACGTCAATCCCTTCAAATTTGATATTCATGATCGTGTTCTCCTGGTGTGATGGTTATCTATCTATAAAATCCCAAGTAATATTGTTGCCTTTGGTATTAATCGGAGTCTTCCAAGGCTTACCCTTCTGATCTAAGTTCTGACCTTTGAGCTTGTTTAATTGTTTTTTGAACTCAGCCAGCTTGTCAGAATTAACTACAAATGAACTCTGACCGACTTTAAAAAAATATCCTGGTCCGTTTAAACAATCAGGATCTGTCACCAGGGCCTGATTGACTTGGTGCAGGAGTTCTTTTTTAAATTCTGCAGGTTTCATGGTATGAGGTCTCCGTCTTATATGTACAATTTATGTTGTCTTTTGTCACATACTTCACGTGCGGCTTCTGTTTTACCTAAATAATAAGCTATCCGTAAAAGATCAGCTTCCGCGCTATCTTCCCAATTATCACCTAATGCCAATTTAATCCGATCCAATTTAGTCATTGTCTATCCTTCCTCTACCGTAAAATGTTTTTCTATCATATCAATATCCGCGTGTCGCTCCGCCCAAGTTAACGCCTCCGCCTCGCTTAATACCGTGATACCCTCTCCCTCGCTACTCATCCCGCCGTAACTCTCTGAGTATTCAGTCATTGCTCCGCCCTCACCAGCCAGGAAGAAGCGCCCCTTTTTAGTGAGGTACAATCCCTTATCCAGAAAGCCAAAGTCTGACCTGCTCAGGCCGTTTCCGTAAGTCCCGATTAGTGTGGCTGTTTCCGTGTTATACGTTTTTCCGTCAATTATCCGTTTCATGGTCTGCGCTCCTAGTTAAAAGGTTAAATGCTCTTGCCGTCCATTTCAAGCCGAAAGGATTGTTTTAGTTGCTTCCTTACGATTCTGCATTTTCTGGCGTAATCACCTAACAAGTTATATAGATGTAGCTCTTTGCCTTTAATGTCTCGTCGGGTTAATGTCTCGTCAGCTAAAACTTTTTCTACCAGCTCTTTTATATTCATTGATTCAGTCATGATCTGTATTCTCCTAGTTAAAAGGTTAAATTTCAGCCTACACTCAAGAGCCTAATCCAGAAGTAGGGGGTTGTCAAGTTTAATTTTATTATAATTTTATAATTATCTTGTGACCACCGGAACTAACATTATTTACGCACAACTATTAATCTGTATATATAATATATAAGATACTCGATATAGTGGTTCTGAGTTCTGCGATTTATAATGTATGTAAGTATTATTAGGTATGATTCTATTGTATACAATCTTGTTTATGATGTACAGCGCGTAACAATTACCTGGGCTATTGTAAGTGTGCAATATTATTGAGAGAAACATTGTTATAAAATATAACTGCGTCATTTGTTGCAGTTTAATGATTGTATACAATGGAAATTAGTGAATTGTTTAAATTGTTGTAATCATTATCAAAATCCTATTTCGCCGTAATATAGGTAGTTTTATCCCTACGGGCAAATCAATGTTGATAACTCACCAGAATTATTAAAGAATAGTATATTATACTGTAGAGATAGCTAAATGTATCCCTACAGGGGTTATCTATCAGATATTATTAAGAAAAATAGTGTTATGCTGTACCCCTGTAGGGATACATTGCTATGTTTAGCTAGCGGGAAGTGTGCATTTTCATACTATAATAGTATTGTTATAAATATGTTGTTACGCGCTGTGCATCATTAATACTTGAGCATGGTGTGTGGATTAGTCACGCGCTCCAGCATCTCAGTTTGAGATCGATGTATATATGTCTACAGTGAAATGGGGGAGTTATAGCAATTACGAGGAGTTATAGACATTTGTATAATGTAATATGTCTACAGTGGGATGGGATTTTGATAATGATTGTGAGGAGTTACAGGATTGTATACAATATGGGGGTATCCCTGCGACATAACAGAAGAAAGGATAATGATTACAGAGACTTGGAGAGCGCAAGGGGTATATCCCTGCGGTGGGGCTGGCAATCGTTAATAAATACATACACTTAACCCCCGTAGGGATACATATACCGGGGTTTACAGCGAAATGGAATTTCGTCAATAAATCCGCTGATTTAACGATTGTATACAATTTCGGCTTTTTTAAATTTTAATCTAAACTACCTAGTTTTTGGAAGGCTAGGTGTTTATACTGCAAGCCTCTTATTCATATTGGCAAAGAGCATTTTCGTTTGCACAGATAACCATAGTCGATATTATACTAAATAGCAAGTACTTAATTTTATTCTTGCTAAATTAATTAATATTGTGTATCATTATCCATAGTTACTGATCACTGACGCTTTTCAGTAGCAGTCCCTCCTGGTGCTGTGGGCGTCAGTGATCAGTAAGTTTCACAAAATAAATGAGGGTCGGCATGTCTGAAGTTTCTACATTATCAACAGATTTCAATTTCCTGGGCACTCCTGAAGGCATTAGGGAGCCGACACCTCCTCCTCCTCCGCCTTGTAAGCTCTGTGTACCCCAAGAAATTGAATATATAGCCGAGTTAATGCGAAACGGGGGCCGTTGTGCCTCTGCTGCCAGAACTGCAGGATACACGGATTCTCAGGCTCGATCAGCTTCATCATGGATTAAACCTTTGAGAGAGGAGTCAAGCAAACCTCAGCTCTGGGATGTTTACCAGCGAGAGATGGCGGAGAGTAAGGCCAATCTTGCGGTTACTACTGATCAGATTCTTGATGAGTATAGTTGCATTGCGTTTTCGGATCCAATTAATCTATTTGATGATAACAATAAACCATTGTCGCTGGCTCAGATGGATCATCGGACCCGGCGGGCGATCAGTACAATTAGATATATTCATGATGAGTTTGGTAATGTCACTGGTTGTGAAGTTAAAATGATCGATAAAAAAGGTGCTCTTGATTCGCTTGCTAAGATTAAAGGGATGCTTTCCGAAAAAGTTGAACATACCCATACTTTTACTAAAATGCTCGATGGTTTATCAGCAGGTAATGAACCCCTGGTGCTGGCAAATGATGAGTATAAAGAGGTCTACGAAGAGTTAGATGGCTAACGTCGCTGGTCAGGGCCTTGTGCCTATCTATGAGCCACCCCCAAACCTGGTTGAAGAGGAAAAAGCGGCTTATGTCAAGATTGCGAGTAATCTCAGTAGCAGGGTTTGGCGTCTGAACAATTTGTATTGGATCATTGACACCAAAGGTCACAAGATTAAGTTTGAACTTAACTGGGCCCAGAAGATTTTGCTCGGAAGTATGTGGTATTTCAATTTGATTTTGAAAGCTCGACAGCTCGGAATGACCACTTTTATTTGTATTCTATTCCTTGATACGTGTTTATTCCGTGACAATACACATTGCGGTATCATTGCACATAATCGGGAGGATGCAGAAGAGTTTTTTAGTAACAAAGTGCGATTTGCTTACGATAATCTTCCTGATTGGTTTAAAGAAAGTCGCAGTGCTCCCTCTGATTCAGCGAAAAAGTTAGCATTTAGCAATGGTTCGCATATCCGCGTCGGTACGTCACTCCGCTCAGGCACTCTTTATATGCTCCATGTTTCTGAGTTCGGTAAGATATGTGCACGTTTTCCGGCAAAGGCTCAAGAAATTGTTACCGGCTCGATCAATACGGTTCATGCCGGCGGTTATATCTTCATTGAATCAACGGCCGAAGGTAGAGAAGGTGCTTTCTACAATTATTGCGCTGAAGCAATGAAGCGGATTTTACAAGGTATTAAACCCAACAAGATGCAATTCAAGTTCTTCTTTTTCCCCTGGTGGAAACATCCCGAGTATGTGCTTGACGAGAACATGATCATCACGGATGAGATGGCCAAGTATTTTGAAGAGTTGGAAAGTAAAGGGATTAAGCTCACAAAGAAACAGAAAAATTGGTATATCACTAAAGCTGACACTATGGGTGATGATATGATGCGGGAGTTCCCATCAACTCCTAAAGAAGCGTTTCTTGCTTCAATCGTCGGTGCATATTATGCCACTCAGATGATATTTCTCCGTAAAAATAAACGGATCGGGAATGTCCCGTATGACCCAATATTTCCGGTCAATGTGTTCTGGGATATTGGTTACAATGACGCAATGTCTCTCTGGTTTCATCAGCGAGTCGGTAAAGAAAATCATTTGATCAGATATTTCGAAGGATCCGGAGAAGGACTTGATTATTATGTAAAGTATATCCGGAATACCGGTTACAATATTGGCTGTCATTATATGCCACATGACGGTAAGAATCATTCACCCCAGACAGGTAAGACGTTTATCGAATATGGTAATAGTTTGGGATTGGGTAATATTCAGAAAATTGATCGGCCATTAAACCAACAGGAAGTAGCTACTCAAATTCAGGCAGTTCGTTTCTTCCTGAGCACTGCATGGATTGACGAGACTCATTGTGATAGAGGGATCAAATGTCTTGATGGTTACAGAAAGCAATGGAATCCTAACTTAGAAGAGTTTATGCGGATACCGTTACACTCATGGCATAGCAACGGTGCTGACTCACTTAGGACTGGAGCAGTTGGTTATAAGGAGTTTGTAACAGCTCTTGAGGGTGATTTGGTTCCGGAACATGCTGACGATATTTAGAGGGGATATGAAAATTAAACGTATCAAAAAACTCCGCGTGAATAGTTATGTGTTCAAAGTAAATTGGACGAAAGAAAAGTATGGAGCTTGTTTCTCATTTAGTGATAGAGAATTGAATATGGGTACTAAAAACGGCAATGGTGAGAATAAAAATGATGCAGAAATATTCATGCTTCTTTGTCATGAGCTCCAGGAAATATGTACTATAGATATGCACATTAGGTTTAATCGTCCAGACTGCAATACGGATTTTCTGTTTTGCTATGATCACAGACAACATGATAATTTAGCAAATATGTTCGCTGGATTAATGATTCAATTTTTAGAATAGAGGAGGAGAATTAAATCATGGCAAGTACACCGATTCCATTAGATGAGATTGTCCGTCCTACGCATGTCACGATTGATATCAAAGAGTGGGCGGAAAAGGTTGATCCAACTATGCACGATCCTATAGTTGTCTATGAATTTTCAGGTGGGAGAAATTTCACGGAGGCGCAACATGACCCGTACAGAGATTAATAAAAAGCAGTTAACTCCGGAACAATACGCTAAACATGTGAAAAAACTTGACAAAACCAGTTCTGCAGAGTATAAAGCAAATATAGCTTTTGAAATTGCTGCAAATCAAGTTTGCTCAATGGTCGGGAGAGAGTTAGAAAAACACTACCCTGGCTGGAAATGGTATGTAGAGTGCAACCGTGGAACTGGTGTGGTGGTCATTAAGAATTTGACCATCCATGGTGACTATGGTTTTATTTTACATTTGCAAGCGTTGTTAAATGACAGAAATTTAAAACTCCCGATTTTGGCTGGTGGAGAGTTGCTCGAAAGATGTAATTTTCCCAGAGGGGCCAGGCCCGAACGGCTAGAAGCTGAACGAGATATCAAGAATAATGTGATCAAACTTGATACTCAGGGAGAATAAGCATGGCCCAGGCAGAAGGTTACACTGAACGACCTGAGAGTAGCATAGAGGATAATGCTACCATTGATCGACAAAATATGTCTGATCCACAAACTGCCAGTGACTGGATTGCTCTTGCCCGAGATGCTTATCAGACCAGTACAAGTTTCCTCGATAATAATATCCGTAAACAAATTGAGAAAAATCTTGCTCTATTCAGAAGCAAGCACCCTTCAGGCTCCAAGTATTATTCTGATTCATATAAATACCGTTCTAAAGTGTTCAGGCCTAAAGTCCGTTCAATGATCCGTAGACATGAGGCCGCGGCCGCTGTTGCATTCTTCGGCACTCTTGATGTGGTCAATTGTCTACCCGAGAACCCGGCTGATGACAATTCCGTAAAAGGGGCTAAGATTAGCAAGAACTGGTTGACATATCGCCTGGAGCATTCGATTCCCTGGTTCATGACTTTGATTGGCGCATACCAAGACGCGATGACTTCAGGTGTTGTGATCTCACGTCAAGAATGGTTATATGAAACTGAAGACTTTGAAGTGGATGAGCCTGTCTTCGGGCCTGATAATTTGGTTATGATTGATCCGGCTGGCGCACCTGTGGTCAAGACAAATACCAAGACCCGGCCGAAAGTTGACCGTCCGGATGTTGGTATTGTGCCGTTAGAGAATTTTCGTTTTGCTTCCGGTTCTGATTGGCGTGATCCAATGGGAACATCTCCGTATTTGATTGAGATTATTCCAATGTTTGCGATTGATGTCAAACAAAGAATGAAAACCGCAGATGAGAAGACCGGCGCGGCAAAGTGGTTCTCTTTATCCGATGGTGAAATTCAGGCTGCAATGAGTTCCGGCGATTATGATAGTACCCGGGCGGCGCGGGAAGGAAAACGTACCGACTCGAAAGATGAAACTCATCAATTGTCATTATATGATATTGTTTGGGTTCATCGAAATATTGTCAAAGTTGACAATGAAGATATCCTTTTTTACACATTAGGTAGTGAGGAGTTATTATCTGAACCAGTACCCCTTACCGATGTTTTCAAGCAGGGGCGGCCATATGTCATGGGCTCTTGTCTAATTGAGACTCATCGGATTTATCCTTCCGGGTTGCCTGAATTGTCACAGGATCTGGTTACTGAGACTAACGATCTGGCAAACCAACGTCTTGACAATATTAAACTCATTCTAAATAAACGTTATAAAGCTAGACGTAACACTTCTGTTGATTGGAAAGCATTAACGACCTCTGTCCCCGGTGGTGTGATTCTGATGGACGATCTTGATGATGTTAAGGAAGAATCTTTTACTGATGTCACGGGGTCAGCTTATAAAGAACAGGATCGAATCAATGTCGATTTTGACGAACTTGTAGGTTCATTTTCAACAGGTTCGGTTCAGACCAACCGCTCTCTTAATGAGACTGTCGGTGGAATGTCGATGGCGCTCGATGATGCAAATATTATCACTGAGTATCAGCTTCGAGTTTTTACTGAAACATGGGTTGAGCCTGTACTTAAACAGCTTATGGATATGGGTAAAGAATATGAGACTGATGAGAAGGTTCTGGCATTGATCGGCGAAGGGGAGCAGTCACAACAGACAAGTGAACTGATGGACACTAATTACAGTGTCAAGGTTGCTGTAGGCTTTGGCGCCACATCACCGCATAAACGAGTTGAACGGCTCGTTACAGGTATTAAGACCATTGGTGAGGTGTTACCTGGTGCGATTGATACCATTGATCAGGATGAGGTGATAAAAGAGATTTTTGGTTCTCTTGGTTATCGTGATGGTGATCGATTTGTAACTAAGAAAGAAGGTCAAGAAGAAGATCCTCGGATTCAACAGCTTACTCAGATGGTGCAACAGCTCGAACAACAGCTCGCTACTGATCAGGCTCGCTATGATACTCAGCTAAAAGTTGCTCAGATTAAGGATGCAGGGGATACTCAGCGACATCAGACTGCTCTTAGTGCTGAACAACAGATATCTGGAATGAAAATTAAGATTGATTATATTAAAGAGCAGATTGCTGCCGAGAAGAATGATATTATGAGGGGCGAGTTGATTCTTCAACAGGACGCTTTAGAGTTCAAGAAGAGAGAGAAAGAGATTGAATTGTTGACTAATGAGAATGATCGTATAAGTTCTGTGTTGATGAATGACCAATATGGTGTTGTGCCGGCGGCTGAAGGTTAATATTTAATTGTACGGAGGAGAGAATGCCAAGAATTTCAGGGAACCGGAGTCTGAAGATGGATGAAGATTGGAGAGAGGAAGAAAATCGTTACAAAGGCGGTCCATTACCTAATGATGCTCTTCGTACCGGTCTCGCTCAAAGAGAAGCTCTTGGTCACGACAATGGCCCGGCAACTAAGGTTGAGCTTAATGTCGATGGTGACGGTCATGATTGTGAACGTACCAATGACGGCGGGAGAGTTTTTTAAATGCCTGGGACACTGGACGATTTGACCAATGAATATGAAAATCAGTTAATGGAGGCTGCAGCGCTGGGAGAAGAAGCCAGGCTTTTTTTAACTAGCAAACTGGCTCAATATATAATCAATGTAGCTGAGATGAGAGTTGACACAGCTCAAAAAAACCTGGCTACAGTTGATCCCACAAGTGTTAAAGAAATTATAAAATTACAAGGGATAATCAAACAATTTGACCACTACCAACAATGTCTTGAGCAGTTGGTAGCGTCAGGCGATTCTGCTTATCAATTGTATAAAGCAAATATTGAAGAAGAAGGATAAAGGGGAAGAAATTATGCCAATAAAAACTACTATCCAACAGGACGTAGAGATCGATGAAAATGATAATAATTTAACTCTTGACACTGATCAAGATGATTCTCAAAACGCTGATGAGGAGAGTGCACCTGTATCCGAACGGGACCAGATAATACAATCCATGTCAGAAAAACGTCGTCGGCAAAATGCAGGGCTATCCATTGAACCAGAGAACATTAACGAAAATGCCTCTATCTCAGAGGATCCTGTAGAACCGGTTGTAGATGAAGTGATCACTCTCAAGGTTAACGGTCAAGATATTGTCAAAACGAAAGAGGAAGTGGACGCGGCAGGTGGTATTGTCGCCATTCAGAAGAGTCTTTCCGGTGACATGAGATTGGCCCAAGCAGCAAAGGATCGTGTAAAATTAAATCAGGATATAGCTGATTTTGAACGGGAAAGGATAGAATTTAACAAACAACAGGTTAAAATCAATGAAGCCACTCAGCAAGTGCGTAATGTTGCTGTCGAGAACAAAGATGCAAGTGATAAGGAGATTAAGGAGCTTCGCAAAGAGAAAGCTTTAAAGATCGCTGAAACCTTGTATCTTGGTGACTCTGACAACATAGCAAAGGCAGTTGAGGAGATTTTAAAAGAATCCTCTGGCCCTGCAGTTTTACCCGCACCTGTTGTTGTGCCGGCCACTCCTCTTAATGAGGCTGATTTAGTTCAAAGAGTGACCACTTCTGTAGTCAGACAGACAGACCAACAGGACGCAATCAAAATGTTTGAAACTGAACATGCTGATTTGAATACTATCGGCCGACGGAAATACGTCAACCAGCTTACGGTAGAGATTGCCCAGGCTAACCCGCATTTAATGCCGTCGGAAATTGTCAAAGACGCAGTTAAACAAGCACGGCTTGAACTCGACATACCTGTTCCGAAAAAGGAAGAACCTGTCAAAATGGATCTTGACACTAAACGAGAAAATAAACGTAGATCTGTGGATCGTATACCTGTCGCGTCTCAGCGAGGTAAAGGTCCCCAGCCTAAAAAACCAAAGACCCAAAAAGAGATTTTTGAAGAAATACGCTCTCAAAGGTCTCATGGTTAAGGAGACTTCAAGTGGCCGGACAAATATGGGGAACTGCCGCCGATGGCGGTTATATGTATACAGATGAATTATCTGATGTTTTGCGGATGGATGTACAGCCGCAAGTTCGTTATCGTCAACATTGTGATGCTAAAGACGCAATGGATAAAGGCTTAAGTGCCGGTGAAGCTTATCATTGGAATGTGTATTCTGATACAGAAGCTCAGGGAGCATCTATAACTGAAGATGAGGAAATCCCGCAGACCAAGTTCACAATCACTCAGGGCGATCTGACAGTTACAGAATACGGTAATTCTGTACCTTATAATGGTAAACTTGATGACTTAAGTTATCATCCTGTTCGGGAAGTGATTAAAAAAGTTTTGAAAAATGATGCCTCGAAAGCTTTTGATATTGCTGCTCGGGCTCAGTTTGATGCTTCAGTTTTAACTGTCGGTGCTACTGCAGCTAACGCTATTGTTGAAACGAGTAATGGTACCTGTGCTTCAATTAACAATACTGCTTTACTCAAGGCTCATGTTAAATTGATTGTTGATTCGATGAAGGGAAAAAATATCCCGACTTTTGCTTCCGGGGATTATTACTGTATCGCCCGACCGAGCACTTTCCGGGGTTTTAAGGATGAAATTGAAACACTTCATTCTTATGTCGATGTCGGGTTTCATATGATCATGAACGGCGAGATCGGTCGTTATGAAGGGGTTCGTTTTGTTGAGCAGACTAACATCGCCGCAACAGCTAATTTTGCAGGTAACAGTGAATCTGATGAAGCTCATTTCTTCGGTGAGGATACTGTTGCTGAGGCAATCTGTATTCCGGAAGAGATTCGCGGTAAAATTCCGACTGATTATGGTCGCTCAAAAGGTATCGCCTGGTATTACCTTGGTGGTTTTGGGATTGTTCATAGTGATACTACCAATGCCCGGATTCTGCGTTGGACTTCATCTATCAGTTAATCTCAAACCTCAGATAACATGAGAGGAGATATGTTATGGCTACTTATGATAAACCCATTTATCAATCTTTCAGTGTTCACGCGAATGCTGGGATCCGTGCCGCGGCTGATATTTTTCAGTTCGTGAGTCCAAAGGGAATGACAGGTCGGATTGTCGCAATGTCAATTGTCCTTGAGAGAGCTAATACCGGTGCAGGTGGTGTAATTGGTATCGGTATCCCTGGTGATACCGACCTGTATGGCACATTCACTGTTCCGGTTACGACTATTGATCTGGCAGTTCAACCGACGGCTGCCGAGTTAGCGGCTTTCACAGATCTGCCGGCTGATACGGTTATCTGTATCAACGGTGATGGTGCAGGGACCAGTGGTAAAGTCGATCTTATCGTTACCATTATGTGGTGGTAAAGTGAAATTTTCTTTTAATTAGTCAGAATAGAAGGAGAATTATTATGGCTACTTATGATGATCCTATTTTTACCTCGTTCAGTGTGGCTGGTAATGCAGCAATCAGTTCCACGGCTGATATTTTTCAGTTTGTGGGTCCGGTCGGAATGACTGGTAGAATCGTTGCCATGTCAATCGTCATGAAGACGAAAAATGAAACGGCGGCCGGTAACCTCCGAATCGGTATCCCAGCTGATACTGATAAATATGGAACATTTGAAATTCCAATCAAAGCTATTGATTTGGCAGTTCAACCAACTGCTGCTGAATTGGCAGCTTTTACGGATCTGCCGGCTGATACAGTTATCACTATTGATGGTGATGGTTTAGGAACCACTGGGACCATTGATCTGATAGTCACTGTCATGTGGTGGTAAAGTGAAATTTTCTTTTAATTAGTCAGAATAGAAGGAGAATTATTATGGCTGCTAATGTCGAAAAGGGATTGTCTGAACAGGAAAAATTGGACAAAAAGTATGTCCCTCGTACTTCGGGCTCAGGCCAACGTCCTGACCCTCCTAAAACAGAGAAAAAAGGAAAATTTACTATCAAGTAGATTGACCACATAGATGAGTTTTTATAAAAAGCCCTGTCTGATTATGGGCAGGGCTTTTTTCTTCTAATCCTTAAATGAGGGAGTCAGAGATGCCTTTTAGTAAGATTAAAGATTATGGGACAGTGAGTGGTGCTACTAATGCCAAGTATCACCAGAATGGTAAATTTTATGATAATCATTTTATGGAGACTGACGAGAAGGGTATAATTATCCCTGATGGGGATCATCCAAAACCTGTAATTGAATCCTCAGTGGCTAAGAAGATTGTGACCGAAGAGCCAGTGCTCCTTGAACCAGTGATCGATAGACCAGTGATCGATTTTGAATTGTTAAGTTGGCAAGAAGTGAAAGAACAAGTCAAAGCAGCTGGTGGTGTGTGGACCAACAAAGTAGAAGGGATTAATTATCTACGGAGCCTGTAATGACTTTTCTTGAGTTAGCAAAAGCAGTACGACAGGAATGTGGGGTACAGGGTACTGGGCCGGCTGCCGTTACTTCTCAGTCAGGGTTACTTTTAAAAGTAGTGGATTGGACAGCCAACGCAGATTTATTGGTTCAATCTTTACATCCTGATTGGAATTTTCTTTGGGCTGAATATACATCAGATACAAGTGTAGACTCTGTATCTCTCACTAAACCTGATGATTTTGGGATGTGGGATAGAGAATCTTTTGGGGTAGCTCGGGGTGCGGCTACGGGGCGTCCTTTATCAGTGGTTTCTTATAAAGAGTGGCGTTCTAATTTTAGTTTAAAAACCAATGCTGCCCCTTATTCTTTGTGTATTATGCCCGATGGTAATTTATCTCTTTCAGCTCCAGCTGATGCTGTTTATTCAATTTATGGTAATTATTGGAAAGATACCACACTTTTAACTGCAAATGCCGATACCCCTTCATACCCTGTCAAATATCAACGGGTTATCATAACTCGGGCTAAAATGTGGTATTTTGAATATGTTGAATCAACTACTCAATGGGAACAAGCTAAAAAAGAACATGATGAAGTTTTAAAGAAACTCGAAGGTTACGCTTTACCTAATCAACAAACGACAACTCAATCATCGCCTAGGCAGATGTATATAAGGTCGCTATGATCATTACTAAATATTTTCCTTTTGAAGGTGGGGAAAATCTCGCTGATCCAATTATGAGTATGAAACCTGGTGAGTTAGTAGGCTCTTATAATTATGAGTGTGCTCCTCAAGGAGGTTATACAAGAGTTAAAGGGTTCGAGCGTGTTGATGGACAACCAAGTCCTTGTGAGACTGTTAAATCTGATTATGCTACTTTAGCTTTATGGAAAGTTGGAGTTGAAGCTCGACGTACTGATATTTTAGCAATTCCGGGGTCCGGTTCTGTACGTGGCATATTTCGTTTCGATGATGTTCTTTATGGTTTCAGAAATAGTGCCAATGATTTAGTTGGAATGATGTATAAATCAACAGCAGCTGGTTGGGTTGCTGTGACCATGGATGAAACTTTGACGTTTTCATTGGGCGAAAGTGTCATTGCTATAGGGGATACGATTACTGGTAAGACAGGTAGTGCCACAGCCACAGTAACTCATGTCAGATTAGATTCTGGTACTTGGGCCGGTTCTGACGCAGCGGGGGTAATTTATTACAATCCATCAACTCTTACAGGTGTTTTTGAAGCTGAGATCATCACAGTTTCAGGAACAGATTGTGCGACAATCGCAGGTGTAGGTACAGCAACTGCTTTTTCACCGAACGGCACTTATGAATTTATCACTACTAACTTTTATGGAGTTTCATCTTCTGTAGCTGTTTATGGTGTGAATGGTGTAGATCAAGGCTTTTCATTTGATGGGTCTGATATAATATTTATCAATACTGGGATGACAGTTGACACCCCTAATCATATTTTTACTTTCAAAAAACATCTCTTCTTTTCTTTTCCTGGTGGGTCAGTGCAACATGCAGCTCCAGGCACTCCTTATACTTTTTCCGCTATTACAGGGGCTGCAGAGTTAGCAATTGGGGACGATTGTACAGGTTTTGCAAATACACCTGGGGATGCATTAGCGATTTTTGCC
>Ga0307991_1002134_pt1 | contig 13513 bp, 6 predicted proteins | sample EllFjometagen131_FD_203146 | JGI IMG/M metagenome (GOLD analysis project Ga0307991, IMG submission 203146) | Marine microbial communities from Ellis Fjord, Antarctic Ocean - #131 | ecosystem: Environmental > Aquatic > Marine > Unclassified | place: Southern Ocean | collected 2014-10-08
TAAACAATATAGTGCTCCAGAGATTTCGGCAATGGTGTTACAGAAGATGAAGCAAACCGCTATCGACTATCTTGGTGAAGATGTGACCGAGGCAGTAATTACGGTTCCAGCTTATTTTAACGATTCACAGCGTCAAGCAACTAAAGATGCTGGAAAAATTGCTGGGCTGGAAGTGTTGCGGATTATTAACGAGCCTACCGCAGCGGCATTGGCTTATGGCATGGATAAGGAAAAAGAAGAGAAAATCGCCGTGTTTGACTTAGGCGGCGGTACTTTCGACGTTTCTATCCTCGAGTTGGGCGATGGTGTCTTTGAGGTTAAGTCTACCAATGGCGATACTTTCCTTGGTGGTGAGGACTTCGACCAGCGCATCATCGACTTTATTGCTGATGAATTTAATAAAGAGCAGGGTATCGACCTGCGCAAAGATAAAATGGCTTTGCAACGGTTGAAAGAGGCGGCAGAGAAAGCTAAGTGTGAGCTGTCTACCTCGATGGAGACAGATATTAATCTGCCATTTATCACTGCCGACCAAAATGGTCCTAAGCACATGAATCTGAAGCTTAGCCGTGCCAAACTGGAGAGCATCTGTGCTGATCTGCTGGCACGTCTTGATGGTCCATGTCGTACCGCATTGAAGGATGCTGGCTACTCAGCTTCAGATATCGATGAAGTTATTCTTGTTGGTGGTATGACCAGAATGCCGTCGGTTCAGGCTAAAGTTGAAGCTATCTTCGGTAAAGCACCACACAAAGGGGTTAATCCCGATGAAGTTGTTTCCATCGGTGCTGCTATTCAGGGTGGCGTGCTCAAGGGCGATGTAAAGGACGTGCTGTTGCTTGATGTTACTCCGCTGTCGCTAGGTATTGAAACTCTTGGCGGCGTAATGACTAAGCTGATCGAGAAGAATACTACGATCCCATGCAAAAAGAGTCAGGTATTCTCAACTGCAGCAGATAATCAACCTGCAGTTTCAGTCCACGCACTGCAAGGTGAGCGTGAAATGGCCAACGACAACAAAACTATCGGTCGTTTTGAACTGAGCGATATCCCACCAGCACCACGTGGTGTGCCTCAGATTGAGGTTACTTTTGATCTGGATGCTAATGGTATTATCAGCGTTTCAGCCAAGGATATGGGTACCGGCAAGGAGCAAACTATCAAGATTACCGCTTCTTCTGGTTTAAGTGATGCTGAGATCGAAAAAATGGTCAAGGACGCGGAACTGCACTCGGATGAAGATAAAAAGAAACGTGCCCTTATTGAAGCTAAAAATCAAGCTGACAGCCTGATTTATGGCACCGAAAAATCACTCAAGGATAATGGTGATAAGGTCGATGCCGAGACTAAAACTAATATCGAGACTGCTCTGGCTGAAGTGAAAAAAGCTGTAGAGGGTGATGATATTGAAGTTATCAACAAGGCAGTAGAGGTTCTGTCTCAAGCTTCACATAAATTGGCTGAAGCTATGTATGCCGATGCTCAGGCTGCTGCCGGTGCTGATGGTGAACAAGCAGCTGGTGATGATGCTGCTGCAGCTGGTGAAGATGATAACGTTGTCGATGCTGAATTTGAAGAAGTTGACGACAAGAAGTAATTTTGCTTTTAGCATAGCCGATGCCCCAACGGGGGCATCGGCTTCTTGATAACCGATGGCTACACTGGATCGGTTTTTGCTGTTTGTGGGTAAGGAATAAATTTTGGCTAAACTTGATTACTATGAAGTGCTGGGAGTCATTCGTACCGCCAGTGATGCAGAGATAAAAAAAGCATATCGTCAATTAGCGATAAAACACCACCCAGATAAAAATCCCGGGGATGCAGAGGCAGAAGCACAGTTCAAGGTGCTGACGGAAGCCTATGCGGTGCTTTGTGACGGTCAAAAACGGGCGGCCTATGATCAATTTGGTCACGCCGGTGTTGATGGCAGCGGTGGTTACTCTTCCGGTGGTTTTGGTGGTAGCCCATTTGAAGATATTTTCGGCGATATTTTCGGCGATATTTTTAGTGGCGGTGGCAGTCGGCGTGGGCGCAGTCGTGGTCAACGCGGCGATGATTTGCGCTATAACCTTGAGGTGAGCTTCGAAGAAGCGGCTTTTGGCACAGAAAAAACAGTAAAATTGCCGCGCCATCATAGTTGTGAAGCTTGTGGCGGCAGCGGGGCCAAGACTGGTACTAGCCCCACCACATGTCCTACCTGTAGAGGGGCGGGGCAGGTACGTTATCAGCAGGGATTTTTTCAGATGACGCGACCTTGCCCAGATTGCGGTGGCACCGGTACTCATATCGAAAGTCCATGTCCAGAGTGTCGTGGCACAGGTCGGGTAAAGGAGAAGCGCAATCTGTCCATCAAAATTCCTGCGGGGGTGGAAACCGGTATCCGGTTGAAACTGAGCAGTGAAGGTGAAAGTGGTACGAATGGTGGTCCTGCTGGAGATCTGTACGTAGTAATTACTGTGGCTGAGCATGCTATTTTTAGCCGCGATGGGCGCAATGTTATATGTGAAACTCCGGTGTCGTTTACTCAGGCTGCCCTTGGCTGTGAGCTGGAAGTGCCTACCCTTGAGGGTAGGGTAAGCCTAAAAATTCCAGCAGGCACCCAATCTGGTCGAGTTATGAAGCTTGCCGGTAAGGGAATTGTCGATCTGCAGGGACATCGGCGTGGTGACCAGATGGTTGTGGTTAAAGTGGAGACACCAACTCAGCTGACCGTGCGCCAGAAAGAATTGCTTGAAGAGTTCGCCCGCGAAGGTGGCGAAGCGGTGAACCCCATCACCAAAGGATTTTTCGAGAAAGTTAAGGATATGTTCGACAACTGATGGCTGTTGGCGGTGTTGCCAGTTGGAAATTTGTGTTAGCTTGAGCAGCTGCATCTATAGTATGATGCAGCTGCTTTTTTGTGTCTGGAAATAACCATGGCTAAAAATTGATATGTTTGCAATTCAGAGTAGCTCGGTCTTAGAAAGAGGCGATCATGCTTAAATTGATTAATTTGCCAAAATCTGCATTGATGTCGGTGCTGATTTTAGCATTATTGCTGGGTGGATCGTCTGGCGCTGCTGCGGTGGAATTGATGGCGACGCAGCAAGCATCAATGTCATTACAGACAGCACAGACGCTGTATTCTGGCGGAGATGAACAGGGCGCAATGTCACGGCTGCGCCAACATGTTCTGGAGCACCCCGATAGCTCAAATCTTAGTGCGGCGCATATTCTCCTGGCGCGGATTCTGATTGATCAACAGCGCTATGCTGATGCGCTGATGTATTTACAGCGTATTGCTAGCGAGCAGCAAACTAATGTCAGCCAGCTGCTTTTAGTTACAGCGCTGCGGTATAGCCAGCCGACTGATGCTGACACAATGATGTTAGCCGATAGTATGGTGGCAAAATTACGAGTTGATCAGTTTTTAGGTAGTGATCGCCAGCTTTTTTATCTCAATCAATCCATATTGTTCTCGCATCAACAGCAGTCAATGCAAGCACTGGTTGTGTTACATCGAGCATTGACTGCCGATGTGGCGTATGACAAATTAGCTATATTTAACCAGATTAACAGTGTCCTGAGCACCCTTTCTGCTGAAGATGTAGCCGAAGCAGAGTTTATGTTTGCTGATACGGAACTCAATGACGCAATTATCCTCCATCGTGCTGAGCAGGCTTGGCTTAGTGGTGATAAAGCTGGTGCTCTGCAATTAGCAGAACAGTTGGTCGAGACGGCGCAAACCTCAGCAGCAAGAATATCTGCTGCGTCATTGCTGGATGAGATATACGGCGGACATTGGCAGCGACGTGCTCTGGGGGTGGTGTTGCCGCTCACTGGTCGTTATGCACCCTTTGGCAAGCTGGTTCGTCAGGGTATTGAATTGGCTGCTACGCAAACAGGAACTTTGTCGCAGTTTATCTTTCTTGATAGTAGCTCCGATCCAGAACAGGGGTTACAGGCGGTACGTAGTCTCATTGAAGGTTATCGTGTTGTGGGAATAATCGGACCGCTGACTGGCGAGGTGGTGCAGCGGGTAGTTGCTTATGCCAATGAATCGCAAGTGCCGTTGCTGACCTTGTCTCATCGCGATGGTTTGCCCGAGCAGGGGCCATTTATTTTCCGTAACTGTCTGACTGTCGAACAGCAGGTGCAGGCACTTGCCGAATATGCTATCGAAGTGTTGGGTTTAAATACCTACTCTATCCTTTATCCTGACAATGACAGTGGTGCTGACTTTGCGGCAAGATTTCGTGCGGCAATTGAGAAGCGTGGCGGTGATATCGAATACTCACTGCACTTTGCTGAGCAAGGCACCGATTTCCGGCGTCAGTTGTTATTGCTTAAGGGGGAAGATCCCGATGCCCCAATTGATGATAATGCTGCGCCGAAAAAGGAGGTAGATAAGTCAGCGCAGCTGGGTGAACTGATAGATGGTGTCGTCGGTGCGCAAGATGTGGTTGAGCCGCCAGCGAGACCAGACTGGCTGCCGACCGTGGATTTTGAAGCATTGTTTGTACCGGCTTATGCAGAGACCATCGCTTTGCTGGCACCGCAACTGGCTTTTTACGGAATTGAAAATGTCCAACTCTTGGGTATGAATGGTTGGAACTCCCCCATGTTGTTGCAACAGGCTGGACGCTATACGAAGGGGGCAATATTCTCTGACGGGTTTTATCTCGATAGTCCTGCGCCACATATTGCTGACTTTGTCAGTCAGTATCAGCAAAATTACGGGGATAAACCCTCAATTTTAGAGGCACAAGCTTACGATTGCGCCAATATAATGCTGCAACTTATAGCGCATCCGGATGTTGTATCATCGGTGGCTCTTGCCCAAAGTTTATCGCTATTAACTGATTATCATGGGGTAACTGGGATCACTGGTTTTGATGCCAATGGCGAGGCACAACGTGAGGTGTGTTTAGTGCAAATGGGTCGGCGCAATTTACAGCAATTGCCGAGTATTCCGTTAATTGAAGAAATTCCTGAGCAATATCCCCAGCTAATCTGGCGCTAATTTTGTTTCGATCTTAGATATTTAGCCGACTGCTAACCTTTTGTTACAGTATTAAATCTCCCCCCTCCTTCTATAGAAGAGTCAAAGCGGAAGACTTATACTAATTAGCTGTTATGATTAGCTCTGATCAATGGCATGCCTTAGCAAAACCCATGCTGTGTTTTAGTAACTATTCAGCCTGATGGGATTGTGATCCCAACTTGTAAGGTACTGAATAGTTATGTTTTTTATCAACTCGTCTAACTGTTGTACTGTCAGTGTCACTAATTGGTGAGGAAAATGGATCAGATTGAAATATCCAATTCAGCAGACATAGATCAATTGCGCCTCAGAGTGGCACAGCTGGAGCAGGAAAATTCCCAGCTGCGCTTACAACTGAACAACGCTGTTTGCGCTCCTCAACAGAAGTTGTTACAAAGTGAACAGCGCTATAGCTCACTGTATTCAACCATGAAAGAAGGGGTAGTATACGGTAAACTTGAGTACGATGCCGCTGGCTACGCTGTGGATTGTATTGTTCTTGATGTTAATCCTGCCTGTGGTGTTATTTTAGAGAGAAATGTTGAATCACTGATAGGGGCGTCTCTCTCCCAGCTTTTTCCGTCTAACGCGCAGCAAAATTTAGCTATAATTGCGGCGGTGGTCGATGGTGGTGAGCAGCTGGACTATGAGCTTGCGTTGCCGCACCTGAAGAAGACTATTCATCTGTCCATCTCCCGTCCTGAATCTGAGCGTTTTGCAGCTATATTAAACGATATCAGTGCCAGCAAAAAAGCACAGCAAGAGATTGAACGGCTGGCTTATTATGACACCCTGACCGGATTGCCCAATCGAGCTTTGATCAGTGATCGTTTGAGTCAAGCAATGGTTCAGGCTGATCGTTCCCGTTCTTTGGTCGGTGCGCTGGTAGTGGATATTGATCATTTTAAAAAAATAAATGATTCACTTGGTGTTGGTGCTGGAGATAAAGTTTTGTGCCTCGTTGCGCAACGCCTGCAGCAGAATATGCGTCAGGGCGACAGTATTGCCAGAATGGGTGGTGACGAGTTTGTCATTGTCCTCAGTGGCAATAAAACCAAGCATGATATTATAAGCGCCGCGTGTAAAGTTTTGGATCTGTTTGCTGAAGTTTTCTGTATCGATAAGCATGAATTGACCTGTACTGTCAGCGTGGGTATTGCCTTTTACCCTACCGATGCTGATAATGCTGAGTTGCTGCTCAAGAACGCTGATACTGCCATGTACCACGCCAAAGAAACAGGGCGTAATCACTACCAGTTTTATTCGCCTGATATGAATATCCGGGCTTTTGAGCATCTTTTTCTCAATGCTGATTTGCAGCGTGCAATTTCTCGGGACGAACTCGAAGTTTACTACCAACCCCAGCTGGATTTGCACAGTGAAAAAGTTGTTGGGGTCGAAGCGCTGTTACGTTGGCATCATCCGCAAAAGGGTACCATCTCTCCTGGGTTGTTTATTCCCATTGCTGAAGAGTCGGATTTGATCTTAGAGCTTGGGCAGTGGGTGTTGCACCAGGCTTGTGAGCAGGCGCGGTGCTGGTATGATGATGGTTTTACCACTGTACGCGTGGCTGTCAATCTTTCGGCTCGCCAATTCAATAACGAGTTGCCCAATATTGTAGCTACTGCGCTGCATCAGACGCAACTTCCTCCCAATTTGTTGGAACTGGAACTGACCGAAAGTCTGCTGATGGACAAAAAGGAGTCAGCGAGTATAGTGCTGGCACAATTGCAATGCCAGGGAGTTCAGCTGTCAATTGATGATTTTGGTACCGGCTACTCTTCCTTGAGTTATCTGAAACATTTCCCCCTGAATAGATTGAAAATAGACCGCTCGTTCATCAAAGACCTGACTAGCTCTTCTGATGATGAGATTATCATTGAAGCTATAATTGCTTTAGCTCACGGCTTGCGCCTGAAGGTTGTTGCCGAAGGGGTAGAGACGGTTGAACAGTTGAATTATATTCGTAATAACCTGTGTGATGAGGTGCAGGGTTTTTTGTTTGCTGAGCCAATGCCAGCTGCTGACCTGAGTGTTTTTTTGTATAACCACCAATCAAGATAACCACTAATGGTTGATTATAAGACCACCTTACTTCCAGTAATAACTCCAGAGTTAGTGTTGCACGGCAGCAGTGGCTCCAATTCATCTATTAACTTGATTAGCAATGATCTTGCTCTGTAAAAGAAAAGTTCGTCTCTGTCGCGCAGGCGGGAGCCAAGAATCCTAATTAAAACCTCTGGATACGCGCGTTCGTGGGCATGACTTGTACTGACTAAAAAGTAGATGCGGAATATTGATTCAAGCTATTCAGTTGTGTTAATCCAATAAAAAAGGGCGATCACCTGTAATGGTAATCGCCCTTGCGTCTTTGTTGCTACAGTGCTAGCTGATGTTTAGCGCATCAACGGTCCGGCATTACGAACTTCCTCAGTAACACCATCAGCAAATTTCTCAAAGTTAGCATGGAAAGCTTTGGCTAGATGTGTTGCCTTCTCATCATAAGCAGCTTTGTCTTTCCAAGTATTTTTTGGATTGAGAACATCGCTAGGTACGTTGGGGCAGCTTTGAGGAATGTTGAGACCGAAAAACGGATCTTGTACATACTCAACATTGTCCAATTTACCTTCAAGTGCAGCATTCAACATGGCTCGGGTATATTTGATCTTCATCCGGGAACCAATGCCGTAAGGACCGCCGCTCCAGCCGGTGTTTACCAGCCAGCACGAAACATTGTTCTCGCGAATTTTTTCCTTTAGCATATTGCCGTACACAGAAGGATGCATTGGCATAAACGGAGAGCCAAAGCAGGCAGAGAAGGTGGTTTGTGGCTCAGTGATCCCTGTTTCGGTGCCTGCCAGTTTGGCTGTGTAGCCAGAGATGAAGTGATACATTGCTTGCTCTGGGGTCAGTTTGGATATTGGAGGCATTACACCAAAGGCATCAGCTGTAAGCATGATGATGTTCTTGGGGTTGCCAGCCATGGACTCAGGAACAATGTTAGGGATCTGTTTTAGCGAGTATGCCGCGCGAGTGTTTTCGGTGATGCTGGCGTCATCGAGATCGACATAGCGTGTTGAAGTATCTAGCCCGACATTCTCCAGGATGGTGCCGAAAGAGCGGGTACATTTGAAGATTTCTGGCTCTGCTTCTGCACTGAGGTTGATTACTTTCGCGTAACAACCACCTTCAAAGTTGAACACACCTTTATCGCTCCAACCGTGCTCGTCATCGCCGATTAGGCGGCGACTAGGGTCAGCCGATAAAGTCGTTTTGCCGGTACCGGACAGACCGAAGAATACCGCGCTATCGCCTGCTTCACCGACGTTGGCGCTACAATGCATAGACAGCACGCCGCGGTGTGGCAACAGGTAATTAAGAACCGAAAATATACCTTTTTTGATCTCACCGCTGTAGGCCGCTGCGGCTATCAAGACGATTTTGCGCTCGAAGTTGATAATAATTGCGGCTTCGCTGCGGGTACCGTCTATCTCAGGAACAGCCTTGAAGTCGGGTGCGGCAACCACGGTGAAACCCGGAGCAAAATTTGCCAATTCGGCTTTAGTCGCCTTGATCAGCATATTACGGGCAAACAGGCTTTGCCATGCCAGGCTGGTTATTACTCGTACCGGCAGGCGAAACTTTTTGTCGGCACCAGCGTAGCAGTCTTGTACATAGAGATCGCGGTTCTGCAGGTAGGCCATCATCCGGTTGTAAAGAGCATCAAATTTATCGGAATCAAAGGGGCGGTTGACGTCACCCCACCAGATATCTTCGGCACTTTTACCCGCTTTTACTATATAGCGGTCGTTAGGTGAACGACCAGTATATTTACTGTTAGAAACAACGATTGGTCCCTGATGAGAAAGGTGCCCCTCGTCGCGGCGGATGATCTCCTCGTACAGTGCTGGTGTTGAGAGGTTGCGTTTAATGCTGGATACGTTAGTGATACCGTGTTGTTCTAAACTGATTTCCTGTTGTGGTTGAACTTGGCTCATTGTAAGACCTTCTTTCCTGAGAATTATTGGTTGTAAAAGAGTTTTTTTGCCTTAGTGATCCATAGAGGAAAAGAGTTTGGCTATCCTACCCATCGATTTTTACTGTGATTGAAGTTTAACTTCTTATCTCTTGCTTCAAAAAGAGTCAAGTAAAACCGACCTAATTTACAGTAAATTTAGGAAATTAACCCAAGATCAATTGCTTACGAAGATGCGGATTAAAATGTAACGAAACGCGCTTTGGCGTAATCTAGTTAAGTAATAGTGAAATTTTAGTTTATTATTAACAAATACGTAAGGTACAGGCGAGGAGCGAGATGTGAATAGAATTGCAAAAGACCGCCTAATGCCGGAGCTATTTTTCCGTGGTATAGGCGGTCTGCTGTATTCTTTTGTATATTGGTTGGTTGGTTTTAATCGCGCAAATCTGCCGTTCCTGCACCTGGATTGATGCAGCGCAGCATAATTTCTTGCGCAACATCCAACAGTGTTTTTGCTGTTGGCGATTCAGGATAGCTTTCAATCATCGGGGTGCCAAGATCACCGGCATCTACCATGCGTGGATCCATGGGAACTTGACCCAAAAATGGTACGGACATGTCGGCTGCCATCTGCTGACCGCCACCTTTTTTGAAAATATTGGTTACTTCATTGCATTTCGGGCATACGAAACCGCTCATATTTTCAATAATGCCGTAAATAGGTAAATTCATTTTTCTGCAGAAGGTAACCGATTTACGTACATCAACCAGGGCAACTTTTTGTGGGGTCGTTACCAGCACAGCACCGGTACCTTCACCAAGCAATTGCACAATGGTTAGTGGCTCATCGCCAGTGCCGGGGGGGCAATCTACTACCAGATAGTCTAGCTCTTCCCATTTGACATCTTTGATAAATTGTTGAATTACCCCTGCTTTTGCCGGTCCGCGCCAGATCAAAGCATCATCAATTGATTCAATCAGGAAGCCGATAGACATTATCTTAAGTTCGCCACGTTTGATCGGTACCATACCGGCCTCGCTCACAGCAGGACGATGACCCTCTAATCCGAGCAGAGTAGGGATGCTCGGCCCGTGGATGTCGATATCCAACAAGCCAACTTTGTTGCCTTGTTTAACCAGAGCTAAAGCAAGATTTACAGCGGTGGAGCTCTTGCCCACGCCACCTTTGCCAGACATGACTACTATTTTATGTTTGATTGCGGCTAGGTTGTCGGCCAGGCGTTGTTCACCCTGCTCTTTCTCGCAATCTTTTTTATCATCGTCAGAACAGTTGCCATTTTTGGAACAGCTATTACACTCGTCGCTTGCCATGTTGATTCTCCTTAAAAGCCGATTTAAACCATACGTCTCAATATATTGCATATAAAAATTGTCATCGAGAGATTAATCCCACAGGGTGCGGGTTGTCAAATATAGAATATTAAGTACCCAGTAAGTTCAGGATTTTCGTCATATTGTTCTTGGTGTTTAGCCATAGTAAACATGGATATAACTCCGTTTGATTTCTCTTGACGGCAGCGATTATTGGCTGGTAGTTTCATCCATTAATTATATCTGCCACGTATAATTGTATAAAAAGTAAGTATAATTAACTTCAGGAGGAAATGATGAAAAAAATGTTAATACTGGTTGCCGTGCTGGTTGCGGTAGCATTGGCGGCTCCAAGTTGGGCTGCAATTGAGTTTTTTGGTACCGCAAAGGTAAAGCCGACTTATTATACAAACTTTGATTTTGATGACAGCGCTGACGATAAACCAATTGCCAATGAAGCTGGCATTACTAAAGGAGCCCATGTTCGCACAGAGTTGCGTTTGGGTTGGAAAGCTACGGGGGATAAGTGGTCGGTGAAGATGATCACCGAAGCCGATATCCTCATGACCAAAGACAACGTTGACCGCTCTTTCTATGTTGGTTCTGAAAAAGGTAGTAATCCAAACACTGGGGGAGAATTTGGTATTGAGCGTGTGGAATTGCTGTACACCTTTGCTCCTGCGGTGGAACTGGAAACAGGTTGGGATAGTAGGGCTTTGGATATCAAGACTGGTGGTTTGCTCTATGGTGATGATCACCCTTTTATTGGTTTTCGTGGCAAGTTGTCTGAAAATACTAAATATGAGTTGTTGTATCTGCCGATCCAAAATATGACTGACCTTAAAAATGACCCTTTGGGAAATGATTCTCTCAATGATTGGAACGTTTATACTTTAAAGGTTAATCATCAAATTGGTGATTTTAATATCAGCCCATTCGTAGCTTACAGCGATAGTGATCATTCAACATATACAGGTACGCCGTCTTGGATTGGTGGCACTTTGGTGAAAGAAGCTGATGGCACCACCTCTTTGTCGGGTGGCACGTTAAAAACAACATATGCAAAAACGGATGATTATAGCTCCCAAGTCATTTATTATGGGATGGAGTTTACTGGAAAAATTGGTAAGATCAAGCCTGCGCTCGAAATTGTTATGGCAGATGGTGAGTTTAGTGGTGGTAGCCATGCGGGGAAAGATATTTCTTCATGGGCTGCTTTTGCTGGTTTGGAAATGGACGTATGCAAAGCATTCACCCCTTACGTAGCCTTTCGTTACACTCAAGGCGATAATGATTCCAGCGACAACGATGTTGAAGGTTGGGTCGGTATAACGGATATCGCTCGCTTTACTCCTTATATCGGTATGGACGGTGGTATTTTGAGTGAGGACTTGGGACAAAGCTATGGTGCTACATTGTATTCCTATTCTCCAGAGCGTGCAGTTGGTGGTGATGGTTACGGCGGAATTAGCAACAAAGGTTCTGGTAATAATCCAGGTCAGGTTCTGTGTGCACTTGGTGCTAAAGGTGACCTGTCGTCAATGGTTGACAAGTTGAGCTACAAAACCCAAGTTTTCATGATTTGGTATGATGAAACCGATAATCTGATAAATAGACAAGATGCCACAAAAGATGTTGATGATTATGCTGGTACCACCTTTGATCTACAGTTGAAATACGCTATCGACAAAAACTTCAGTGTTGATTACATCTTTGGTGTATTCGTGCCGGGAGATGGTATTGATGATCAATACGGTGATGATACGGCAATGACCAACTGCTTGACCCTGTCTTGGACTTATTAAGTTTCTGACTTAAATAGTTTGCGGTATATATGACTCCCCGACCGGATCAGTTCTGGTCGGGGAGTTTGTGTTTATGCTATTCGAATTGGATTAACAGTTAATTATTGCCTGGGGGAATTCAATGACACAGAGTATCAAATGGATAATGGTTGGCGTCATACTGTTTGCCGCTACAGCAGCAACTTCTGCTAGTTGGCCACAACTGGAAAACCGCCTACAGCAGTGGACGGGGGTAAAAGAGGTAGTTCTGCCGGCTGGCGTTGATCCTTTGGAAGATGAAATACTCGCTCCGGTATTGGATTTACTGCTGGAGCAAGGGTTTGCGGTATTGCCCAGCGGTAGTAATGGTGCCGGTGGTCTGAGTATCGAAGTGCGGGAAACTAGTAGCGGTAAAAGGTTGTTGTTGAAGCGTAATAGCGACGGGGCATTGTTGGCTATGGAAAAGTTTGCTGCTTCTGCACCGACCCGCGCTGTAGTGATACGCACAGCTCCGCATGCTAATGGTCAAACAATTGTTGCTACTCCGGCTATTCCTGCTGCTCCGGTGCAGGTGATTACCGCTAACCTGGCAGTAACGACCACTCCACTACAGCTGTCAGTTCAACATCCGCCACAGCAGGTCGCTCAGGGTGAAATGTTGTTTGAACTTGACGGTTCTCCGGTGCAACTGGTGTCTTGGCCGGCAGTAAGTGGTGGCACAGACTTCTATCTGCTGTACAACGACTGCGTACAGCGGGTGCACAGCGATGGCAACAGTCTACAATTATTGGAAAAGTTTTCTGCCCCAGTTCGTCCTACCCGCGCTTTGCATCTGGATATCGGCGACCTCAACAGTGATGGTCAGCCAGAACTTGCCGTGGTGTGGGCCGAGGATATCCGCGGTGTTGCTGATGGCACTAACAGTCTTTTGCATGGTTGGGTGTTGAGTGCTACACAAGAAGGTTTGCGCGCTATTAGTAATGACCTTGAGGGTTATGTTGCTTTGACCGGAGCTGAAGGGCGTTTACAAAAACGCCTGCAGTATGAGCCGTTTGCTGCTGACGTTTTTGCCTTGACCATGGCACAGGGTAAGTTGGTGGTTGGTGATAAGCCGGTGGCGCAGCAGGAGCGCTTGTTGTTCAATCAATTGCAGTGGCCCGATAGCAGCCGCGCTTTAGTGTGGAATGATGATCAGCGTCTGATGCTAGTAGCGCAGGGAAAGGATGATCGCATCCCAGGTTCTACGCTATTGACTGATTTCGGAATTTATCAGGGGTCAACTGTGTCTATTCCATTGCGTGATCCAGAATATCGCAGTGGTTTTTCTGCCAATGATCGTATCATGGCAAAAGATTACACTCTTAATCGGCGGATGCTGCGCCATGGTGATTCTGT
>Ga0307991_1002136_pt1 | contig 13508 bp, 15 predicted proteins | sample EllFjometagen131_FD_203146 | JGI IMG/M metagenome (GOLD analysis project Ga0307991, IMG submission 203146) | Marine microbial communities from Ellis Fjord, Antarctic Ocean - #131 | ecosystem: Environmental > Aquatic > Marine > Unclassified | place: Southern Ocean | collected 2014-10-08
ACTTTCATCTCTAATAGCTGCCACCTAAAAAAAGCGGCATAGTGGATGATACCGTAACGGTTTCCCCCCATCAGGGCACTCTAATCTTCTGAAATCAGTTTGAACTTACGAAAATTCTATGTTTGGGAGCGGCCGGCAAAATAAGCCGGGAATCGGCCTATGATCTTGTGGAATATTCGGATTTCGAGAAAATCACCATCGCCGACTATAACGAAGATGCGGGGATGGGGGTGGTGAAGTGGCTTGATGACCCCCGGGTGGATTTTGTAAAAATCGATGTCAATGACTTTCAATCAGCGGTGGCCAGCATTAAAGGCTATGACCTGGCTATGGACGGCACCACCATCTCTCTCAATGACCGCTCCACCGCCTGTATTGCCGCAGCCGGCGTACATGGCATCAACCTCAACGGCTGCGGGGCGGAATGGGAATTTGATCGCCAATTTTCAGACAACGGAAAAATCTGTATTCCAGGCGTAGGGATGACCCCCGGCACTACGAACCTGATGACCCGGCAGGCTGCCGATCAGCTGGATACGGTGGACACAATCCGTATCAGCCACGGTGCATTCCGGCCGGTGGCTTTTTCACCGGCAATTGCCGAGACCACACGCGTGGAGTACGATCCCGATCTGCCCTCCCGCGTGGTTTATGAAAACGGAAAATTTATCCAGGTACCACCCTTTGCCCGCCCCATGGAAATCGAACTGCCCCCGCCTTTCGGAACCCATACCCAGTACATCATTCCCCATGCCGAAACTATGACCCTTCCAAAGTCACTGGCCGACAAGCAGATTCAATTGATCGAAGTGCGCGGTACCTGGCCGCCTGACAACATGGCGTTGATTCGCTCCCTTTATGACTGGGGTTTCATGCGCAATGACAAAATCGAAATAGACGGTATACAGATTGGGATAATGGATGCCATCGCGGGTTATCTTCTGCAGTCCAAAGAGGGGCAGAATACGGCTCTTTACGGATATGCACTGCACGTGGAGGTTACCGGCATCCGAAAGGGAAAAAAATACCGGCATATTCTCACCCATACCCACCCGGCCTCGGACGGCTCGGTTACAGGATGGGAAAAGTTGCGCGCCTATACACGCTGTGTCGGCATCCCCATGAGTATCGGCGCCCAGATGATCGCCAGTGGCCAGATTCACGGGTCCGGTGTGGTCGCCCCTGAGCTGGCCTTGGAACCATCAGCGGTATTCAAGGAACTTGCCAGGCGAGGTATCCTCATACATGAAAAAATCGAGGAAATCTCTTCTCAGGAAGCATAAATTTTTTATTGATGATCGTGTTGAGCTGGTGCCGGAATGGGAGAACTCGTTACTGCTCACATGAATATCTTTTTGATACTTGTTGAGCAGGCAGTCACAGCCGGTTTTTCAGGGAAGGCCTGATACGGGAGTGCCGTGGCGGAGAAAGCAATGGCCCAATATACCAAAATCGAAATATTTTGAAAGGATTTTGGCAATATTCACTACAGATGACAGAGCGATTTTTGAGTTAAAGGCCATTACCAAAAAATTCGGCCGGCTGGTTACGATAAACGATTCTGCAATACCGGAGCTTTTCCCGGAGGGGCATGAGATCAAACTGATCTTGAAAAATTTGGCGAATTAATCAAAGGGATTGCTTCCATTCATCAGAATCAGTACAACCATGAAGCTTTCAAAGCATCTGCGCAGCCGGCGTGATCTGATCACTACAAAAAAAGAATCATTCGATGAAGCTTGACTAATGCCATCTTGTATTTAAATTATTTTATATAGATGATAAGTGATAATAATTTATATTGAAAATTGCCTCAAAAGGCGGCTTTTGTATTCATGCAAGGGAGATAACAATGCCGATATTTGAATTTGTTTGCAAAGATTGCGGCCAGGAATTTGAGCAGTTATTTTTCCCCTCGGATAAACACGCGCCGGAATGTCCCGGGTGCCGATCGGTTAATGTGGAAAAACTGATGTCCGCGGGAAATTTCAGGGCTCATGGCATCCCAAGCGGTTCAGGCGGGTTTACGCCCCCGGCCTGCTCCCCTTCAAGCGGGTGAGGGATATAAAATTTTTTCTCGGTTCGAGGGAATATTACTTTACCGCAGATAACAGGGCCGGGCAGTGTCAGACCATCTTCCGCTGGTTGAATGGTGTTTCCGACAGACTGTTTTTATTTCAAAAATGATCACTTGATTATCAAAAATGACAACCTCTAATCCAGAAAAAGTTCGTGGACTCGGTCTCAGTTCCGGCGGCTTGGACAGTATCCTGGCCGCGCTGGTGCTGAAACAGCAGGGAATAGAAGTGAAATGGGTTACCTTTGAAACGCCGTTTTTTTCCGCTGACAAGTCCCACAGGGCAGCGGAGATGACCGGAATCCCGCTGACGGTCCAATCCATAACCGATACCTATCTGCCCATGCTGAGAAATCCGCGCTGTGGTTACGGGCAGCATATGAATCCGTGCCTGGACTGTCATGCCCTGATGTTCAGGCTGGCCGGGGAAATGATGCAGGATGGAGGCTTTGATTTTTTATTCAGCGGCGAAGTGCTGGGACAGCGTCCCATGTCCCAGACCCGGCCCTCCCTGCGCTATGTGGAAAAAAATTCCATGTTTGACGGTTATATTGTGCGTCCTTTGAGTGCCGGGAGACTCGATGCGACGCTGCCTGAAAAACAGGGTTTGATAGACCGCGGGCAACTGCTGGATATAACGGGCAGATCACGTAAGCGGCAGATTCAACTGGCTAAGGATTTTGGTCTGATAAGCTATCCTGCACCGGGGGGCGGATGCCTGCTGACAGACAAAGGATATTCAACCCGGCTGAAAGATCTTTTCGCCCACCAGAAATTCTGCAAGGAAACCGAGCTTGAACTGCTCAGGTACGGACGGCATTTTCGACTGAACGAATCCACCAAAATTATTGTCGGCCGGACAAAGCAGGATAACGAAAATATTCTGACCTGTCATGATCCCGGAGAAGATGCGATTATCAAGGTCGAAGAATTCCCCGGCCCCACGGTACTGATGCCCCGCGGCGGAGACCGCAGTATGCTCACCCTGGCCGGTGCAATTTGCGCGGGATACAGCAGCGCGCCCGGTTTGACTCCGGTCAAGGTCAACGTTGAGACACCCCGGGGCCAAAGCAGCATCAGTGTTCTCGGTCTGGTCCCTTCGGATATCAGGCATTTTATGATTTGACGGCCTGCATGCCGCTTTTAGCCGCCAGTTGCCCGCAGGCTGCGGATATATCCTGCCCTTTGCTGCGGCGAATCATGACGGTATAGTTTCTGTCGATCAGGATTTGCTGGAAGTCCCTGATGACCGATTCCGCCGGGCACTTGAAATCACTGCCCCGGTGCTCATTAAACGGTATCAGATTAATCTTTGCTCTGATGGGACGCAGTAGTACAGCTAGGCGCCGGGCGTCGGCTATAGAATCGTTGATGTCTTTTATCAGTATATATTCAAAGGTAATACGGCGGTGCGGCTGCAATTTGTATTTTCGACAGGCTTCAAGCAGGGCCTCCAGGGGATACTTTCGATTGATCGGCATGAGGTCGTCGCGTGTCTGGTTATCGGTTGCATTCAATGATATCGCAAGGTTAACGGTAATATCGCGTCCAAGATCGGCCAGCCGGGGCACAAGGCCGGCAGTGGAGACGGTGACCCGGCGTTTTGCAAACTTCAACCCGAACTCTCCGTCGAGGATAATGTTCAAGGCCCGGATCAGATTGTCATAGTTGGCCAGCGGTTCTCCCATGCCCATGACAACGATATTGGTCAGGTGCCCGGGGTGGTTCATGGTATTTTTTACATCGCGTATCTGAGAAACAATTTCGTCGGCAGTAAGATTACGGCTAAAACCGCTGCGGGCGGTCAGGCAGAACCGGCACCCCTGGGCGCAACCGACCTGACTGGAGATGCACAAAGTGGCATGCCCCTTTTCCGGGATTAATACCGTCTCGATATGGTGGCCGTCCTTGAGTCGGAAAAGATACTTTTTAGAACCGTCCCGGGATGTCTCTACGCATTGAATGGCCAGGCGGTCAATGGTGAAATGCCGGGCCATGAGTTCACGGATTTCTTTTTTTAGATCCGACATAGCATCAAAAGTATCGGCCTGACGCGCGTAAATCCATCTTAAAATTTGATTGGCCCGAAAAGAGCGGACAGAATGATCGGCGAGCCAGTCGGTAAGTTGACCTTTTGTCAATTCTTTGATATCTTTTTTTATTATTGGTGTATGCATAGCTTCTTGACTTGTCACGGGTGTCGGTTCACAGCTCACAGTCTCTTCAATAAAAGATGCAGCGATTGGTTTTGCTCATTGCTGCAGATACTTTTCCTTGCTTTTATCCCTGATTGGAATAAGAGCGGAATTGCGAGTGAGCGGAAACTGTTTAGCCAGCCGGGATTTTTGAGTCTGGCCCAAAGATTGAAGCCTTTTGGATTTCAATTTTTTGTTTTTTCCAACTGTGGATTGATAACTGCCAACCGTGAACAGTTATCATGTTTTAATTTGTGCACATGCTCTTTAGAGTCGTGTTTGCTTTGTTAACCGATTATTTTACTTGACATAACATTTTTGAAATTATAATTTCAAGGTTTAACTATCATAGTTGGCTATAAATTTTATGTTTGATAACCTGAGCGAAAAACTGGATGCCGTATTCCGGAAGTTAAAAGGGCACGGCAAACTGAGTGAAAAAAATATTAATGAGGGGTTGCGTGCTGTGCGCATGGCCCTGCTGGAAGCTGATGTCCATTATAAGGTTGTTAAAAATCTGATTGCGGATATCCGGCAGCGGGCTATGGGGCAGGAGGTATTTGCAAGCCTGACGCCCGGGCAGCAGGTTATCAAAATTGTCAACGACGAGCTCACTGAATTGATGGGCGGTCATCATGAGGGGCTTTGTCTTGCAGGCGCTTATCCGGTGTCTGTTATGCTGGTGGGCCTTCAGGGCTCGGGTAAGACCACGACGGCTGGAAAACTGTCTGTTTTCCTTCGTAAACAGGGGAAAAAACCATATCTGGTACCGGCGGATGTATATCGTCCGGCAGCTATTGATCAACTAAAAAAACTGGGTCAGCAGCTGGATGTGCCGGTGTTTGAGTCCGATACGGACATGGATCCGGTGGATATATGCCGGCAGGCCAGAACCGCGGCCCAGCTTCACGGGTGTGATACGCTGCTGCTGGATACGGCAGGGCGGCTTCATGTGGATGAGGCGTTGATGGCGGAGCTTTCCCGTATCAAGGACCGGGTTAAGCCGTCGGATATTCTGCTTGTAGCGGATGCCATGACCGGCCAGGACGCTGTCAATATCGCTAAATCATTTAACGATACCCTCGATATCGGCGGCGTTGTTTTAACCAAAATGGATGGCGATGCCCGTGGCGGGGCGGCCCTTTCCATCAAATCCATCACGGATAAACCCATAAAGTTTATTGGTGTTGGTGAAAAATTAAGTGCTCTTGAGCCGTTCCATCCGGAGCGGATGGCGTCAAGAATTCTGGGCATGGGTGATGTTTTGACCATGATTGAAAAGGCCCAGGATATGATGGACCAGAAAAAGGCGGCAGAGCTTGAGATGAAACTGAGGAAGAGTCAGTTTACCTTGGAAGACTTTCGAGATCAGATGGTTCAGATTCGAAAAATGGGTTCTATGTCCGACCTGATGGGTATGATACCGGGTATGGGCAAAAACAAACAATTGAAAAATCTTGAGGTTGATGATGGTGAATTGATAAGAATCGAGGCGGTTATCAACTCCATGACAAAAAGGGAAAGACAAAAACACAGTATTATCAACGGCAGTCGACGGAAACGGATTGCCAAAGGCAGCGGAACGAGTATTCAAGATGTGAATCGGTTGCTTAAAAATTATGCACAAGTCCTTAAAATGATGAAAAAAATTAACAAGGGCGGTATGCGCGGAATGGGCCAGGGCATGTTGCCGTTTTGAAGGAGAAATTGTATGGGAGTAAAAATTAGATTAGCCAGACATGGTGCCAAAAAACGACCCTTTTACCGGATTGTGGTGGCTGACGGTGAGAGCCCGAGAGACGGCAAATTCCTTGAAATTGTCGGTACATATAACCCGCTGTCGGATCCTGCGGAAATAAAGCTGGAACCTGAACGGGTGCGTCACTGGATGGATCAGGGGGCGATTCCTACGGATACCGTACATAATATTTTGAAAAGAGAAGGCGTTTTCGGAAATCCGGTCTGATACTTGTTTTATAAGTTTATGACTGAGCGAAAAATCATGTTTTTATTCAACCATTAACTGCCTGGCATAGCCACCGGTTCGAGTTTTTGATTTGGGATGCTGATACAATGAATATCTTGAGCTCTAAATCTCAACAACCTGTAAAGGAGATAAAGCTATGAAAGATCTGATTACTTACATTGCCAAAGCATTAGTTGATGATCCGGAAGTGGTAGCGGTGAACGAGGTAGAAGGAAACCAGACTTCAGTGCTGGAGCTGAAGGTTGCCAAGGAAGATCTGGGAAAGGTTATCGGAAAACAGGGGCGTACGGCGCGGGCGATGCGAACTATTTTGAGTGCGGCTTCAGCCAAAATCAAAAAACGGACGGTTCTGGAAATCATTGAGTAACCGGCATTATTTTATGGAAAACAATGATTTTCTTTCCATAGGCAAAGTGGTGGGTACGCATGGTGTCAAAGGTGCCCTGAAGGTTTATTCCGATTCCGAATCCTGGTCGCTTTTCAGTACCGGGCGCCTGATTATAATTCAAAAACCTGATGGTTCAGTAAAATCACGGCAAATCAGATGGATACGACCTCACAAGAGGTGTCTGCTGATGTCACTGGAGGGAATCTCAGATTTTGAACAGGCCAAAGGACTCAAAGAGGCCCGGGTCTTAGTCGACAAAACAGCCCTGCCCCAGCTCGAAGAAGGGTCCTATTACTGGTTCGACCTTATTGGACTGCGTGTTTTTTTGATCGATGGAATTTTTTTGGGCAATATTCAATCGATTATCGAAACAGGCAGCAATGATGTGTATGTGGTTCGAGACGGAAATAGGGAGACGTTGATTCCGGCCCTGGAAAAGGTTGTTAAAGTCGTTGACCTTAAAAGCAAAACGATGCATGTGGATTTGCCTGAAGGGCTGTAGCTTAATTTTGGGTATGATGGTTAACCATAGATGAATTTTAACGTTCTGACGATTTTCCCTGAAATGTTTACCGGGTTCTGGAAACACGGGATTATCAGAAGGGCACTGGAAGAGGGCAAGATCTTAGCCAGGGCCACAGACATAAGGGATTTTGCCAAAGGACGGCACAAAGTTACGGATGACCGGCCCTATGGTGGCGGTTGCGGGATGGTGATGAAGCCGGAACCTCTGGCCGGGGCGATCAGGGCAGCCAAAAAGCGGTTGCCACAGGCAAAAACGATTCTTCTGACACCCCAGGGGCGCTCCTTTAATCAGGAGATTGCCCGTGAGTTTGCAGAGCTTAAGGGACTTATTCTGGTATGCGGCCGGTATGAAGGAGTGGATGAACGTATCGGCAATGATTTTATCGACGGTGAAATATCCATTGGGGATTATGTGCTCACCGGCGGTGAACTGGGTGCCATGATCCTTATCGATGCCGTAACACGGCTGATTCCGGGTATTCTGGGGGGAATCGATTCAGCAGAAAAGGATTCTTTTTCTCAAGACCTGTTGGAACACGCTCATTTTACGCGACCGCGCCTGTTTGAGGGTCGAAAAGTTCCCGATGTGCTCCTGTCCGGCAATCATGCAGCGATTGAAACCTGGCGCCTGGAAACATCGCTGATTCGAACATTTTTAAAACGGCCTGATCTGCTGAAAGCAAAATCTTTAAGCAGCGGTGAGATCGAAATTTTGAAAAAATGGTGTCTTGAGATTGAAAAAATTATTCAGGCCCAATTTGTATGTGGCTCTGACGCATTATCCAGTGGTGAATAAAAACGGAGAGATTATCACCTCTGCCGTGACCAACCTTGATTTGCATGATATTGCGAGAGCCGTCCGGACTTTTGGTGCCAAGGCATTTTATGTTGTTACACCGCTTGCAGACCAGAAGCGGTTGGTTGAAAAAATCGTCAGCCACTGGACTAAAGGGTTTGGATCAACATATAATCCGAAACGGCGCAGGGCTCTTGAAATGATTCATATCAAAGAATCAATGGCCCAGGTTGTCGAACATATTGCCGTTTTTGGTGCGGGTATTCCCAAAGTTACCGTTACCTGTGCACGTGATACCGATACCCGGCCGGGCATGAGCTATAAAGAATTTCAGGAACTTTTGCAGAACGGGAAGCCGCATCTGCTGGTCTTTGGAACGGCATGGGGACTTTCACAGCCGTTTATTGCAAAGGCAGATTATATCCTGGAGCCGATAAAGGGGAATACCGGTTACAACCATCTGTCCGTGCGGTGTGCCGCCGCAATAATACTGGATCGGCTGATGGGTAATCGTAATTTGAATTAAAAAATCGGTGCTGTCCTGCAACTTGAATCGGTGCAGGAAATGGACAAGAATCGATTTTAAATTTTTTTAGGGAGAAATGATGCAAGTAATACAGCAGTTGAAAAAAGAGGCCATGCGTCTGGACGTGCCCGCTTTTATCACGGGCGATACCGTTAAGGTACATGTCAAGATCAGAGAAGGTGAGAAGGAAAGAATTCAGGTTTTTCAGGGCGTCGTAATCAGCAAAAAAAAGGCCGGATCGGCAAATGCAACCTTTACCGTGCGCAAGGTTTCCTATGGTGTCGGAGTTGAGCGTATTTTCCCGCTGCACTCACCCATTGTCGATAAAATCGAAGTCGTTACCCGGGGTCGGGTACGCCGCGCCAAGATTTATTATCTGCGCAAACTGCGAGGCAAGGCCGCAAGAATCAAGGAACGCCGATTCAGTTGATGATTTGATCAGGACACGGATTGTCACGACCCTGTCTGTGTTGGTCCGTGTCCTTGATACGATTTTATCAAATATTCTGAAAAAAAGTTTTTAAACATGCACTCTTTTCAGGACCTGTCAAAAATTTCAGCCGGTGACGTTGTCAACCAAGAGAATCGGTCGGCTGTTTTCTTTACGGCTGTTATCCTATCGCACGTTCCTTTTATCCGGTACGCGCGTCCCCATCGTGTGCTTTCATCTTTGTCGGTTTCGTAAAAAATTTTATTTGAACCAAAACAGATAACAACCGCACTTGATATGCTGAACAGCCAACAACAATTTGGTAAAAAAAGCGAGACCCTGGCCGCAGACAAGTTGAAAAAAGAGGGTTACAAAGTCCTGGAGATGAACTACAGGACCCAGTTGGGAGAAATCGATATTATCGCCAAAGACAGGCAGACGATCGTTTTTGTCGAGGTCAAGGCGAGAAGATCCAACAGGTATGGCAGCCCCAAATGGGCGATAACGCCTACAAAGAAAAGAAAACTCTCCATGGCGGCGCTCTGCTATCTTAAATCGACCAGGCAGAATACCGCCAGGGCCCGGTTTGATGTAGTCTCCATAAGGTTCAAAGCAACCGGGCCGGAAGTGGAAATAATAAAAAATGCCTTTGAACTTGCCTACCCATGACGCAATGCCTCAGGGCGTACTTTACATTGTGGCCACCCCCATTGGAAATCGGGATGATATTACGCTGCGGGCGCTTAAAACGCTTCGCCGGGTGGACCTTGTTGCTGCGGAAGACACCCGGCATACCGCCAGGTTCCTGAATTATCACGGTATCCGGGGCAATCTTATTTCCTGTTATGAGCATAACGAACAGGAACGGGCGTCTTTCCTGATCTCCCGTCTCAAACAGGGAATGTCTGTAGCCCTGGTATCCAGCGCCGGCACCCCATCTGTCTCTGACCCCGGATACCGAATTGTCGTGGCGGCGATCAGGAGCAATGTCAGGGTTGTTCCCATACCCGGCGCTTGTGCTGCGGTTACAGCTCTTTGTGCTTCCGGGCTGGCCACTGATAGTTTTGTTTTCGAAGGTTTTGCCGCCAGAAAAAAAGCAAAGCGCAGACGACGGCTGGAACAGCTTGCCACTGAATCAGGGACACTCATATTTTATGAATCACCCCGTCGTATCCTGACCCTGGTTAAAGACCTGATCGAAATAGCGGGTGACCGGTACGCTGTTCTGGGCCGTGAAATGACCAAACTGCATGAGGAATTTATACGCGGCAATCTATCCGGTATTTTGAAATGCTTGAGCGAACGGCCGGTTGTCAAGGGCGAGTGCACGTTACTGGTGGAAGGGTACCTTGGAAAAAAGGATACGCCGTCACAGGATTTTGAAAAAGAGCTCCGTGACGGTCTTATCAATGATCGTGATCGGCTTTCAATTTTGTCGAAGCAAATTGCCGCCAGGTATGGCATTTCCAGAAATATGGTCTATAAAAAAGGTTTGAAAATAAAGTCCGAGATCGACGGTTGAACTGCCCAGGCTTGCAATTTGCTCTACAGCATGTCTGCTCTAAAGCAGGTATTGGTGTATTTGCAAATAAATTTAAAAATAAGGAGTTCATCATATGGAAAGACTCGATGCCATTTTTTCACCACAGTCCATTGCAGTTGTCGGTGCTTCGGCAACACCGGGAAAGGTCGGGCATGATATTTTTGCCAATATTCTCAAGGGGGGGTATATCGGTACGCTGTTTCCCGTAAACCCGAGATCCAAATCCATACTCAGTGTCAAGGCATATAAAACGATTATGGACATACCGGATCCTGTGGAGCTGGCGATTATTATTCTTCCACCCAAACTGGCCCTGCCATCCGTGGCCCAGGCCATTGGAAAAGGGGTCAAGGGCATTGTCATCGTCAGCGCCGGTTTTCGTGAAGTGGGCGGAAAAGGGGTGGCGATGGAAGACAAACTCATCACCATGTGCAAGGCGGCCGGTGTCCGCTTGGTGGGTCCCAACTGTCTGGGCGTGATCAATCCGCTTGCCGGGGTTCGGATGAATGCCAGTTTTTCATCCAGGATGCCCCAGCCCGGGCATATGGCCTTTATTTCCCAAAGTGGTGCCCTGTGCGCGGCGGTTCTTGATTTTGCAGCGGATCGTGATTTCGGTTTTTCAAAATTTATCTCCATCGGCAACAAGGCCGATGTAGATGAACTGGACCTGTTGCGATACCTCCATGAAGATATGGATACGGAAGTTATCATGATCTACCAGGAAGCCCTGGGACGGGGACCGGAATTTATTCAGGCGGTAAAAGAGATCACCTCGGGAGACCGGCCCACCCCCATACTGGCCATCAAGTCCGGCCGAACCAGCGCCGGGGCCAAGGCCGCGGCATCGCATACCGGTGCCCTGGCCGGTTCCGAAGCGGTGTACGATGCCATTTTTGAGCAGGCCGGTATCATTCGGGTGGACACCATCGATGAATTGTTTGATTTTGCCAGTGCCTTTGCATGTAAAAAAGAAAGTGCACTGGGCAAAATGGTTCGAAAAATGCCCGCCGGAAATCGGGTGGCCATTATCACCAATGCCGGCGGGCCCGGCATTTTGGCAACGGATATGACCATGTCGTCTGGGCTTAAGCTGGCCAAATTCAGTGATGAAACCATTGAAGTGCTGGCCAGCCATCTGCCGGCGGCAGCCAATATTCATAACCCGGTGGATGTCATCGGGGATGCCGACTATGAACGCTATGAAAACGCCCTTGCCGCCGTTATCAATGACGATGGGGTGGATGGGGCACTGGTGATCCTGACACCCCAGTCCATGACCGATGCCGAGGGCACTGCCAAGGCCATTGTCAAGATTGCCCGACGGTCCTCCAAACCGATTCTGAGCTGTTTCATGGGCATTGTCGATGTGTCGGCCGGGGTGAAATACCTGCAGGAATATGGTTATCCGGTGTATAAGTTCCCCGAAAATGCGGCCAAATCCTTTGCCGCATTGTTTCGTTTTTCCAAATGGCTGAACCGCCAGCACCTGGCCCAGTACAAATTTAAGCATGACAAAAAGCGGGCGGCCGAAGTGATCAAAGGGTGTCTTGCCGCGGGGAAAACACGGCTGGGTGAATTAGATGGGGTCGAATTGCTGAAATGCTACGGGTTGACCGTTCTGCCCACGAAACTGGCCAAAACAGCCAAAGAGGCGACTGTCCTGGCATCGGACATGAAATACCCGGTGGTCATGAAAATTGCATCGGCCCAGATTCTCCATAAATCCGATGCCAAGGGTGTAATGGTGGGCCTTAACTCCGATGGGGAAGTCAAAAAGGCCTTTGATCAGATCATTGCCAATGCCAGGGCGTATGATCCTAAGGCGGTTATCGACGGGGTTCTGGTGGTGAAGATGGCAACTCCCGGTGAAGAGGTCATTTTGGGCGTAAATCGGTATCCGGTTTTCGGGCCGCTTTTGATGTTCGGCCTGGGGGGTGTTTTTGTGGAAGTCTTTAAGGATGTGGAATTCCGCCTGGCCCCTATTGGTAGAAACGAAGCCCGTCGAATGATTCAGCAAATCCGGGGATACAAGCTGTTACAGGGGTTCCGGGGTAAGCCAGTGGCCGATGTGGAAGTTATCGAAAAAGCGTTGGTCAGTATTTCCGATATGGCTATCGACCATCCTGAAATTATGGAAATGGATATCAATCCAATGCTGGTTCACGAAGAGGGCTGTGGCGCCACTGTTGCAGACTGTCGGATTATTTTGAAGGCAGTGGATCAGTAATATAAACTGATTAATGAGGAATGCTACAAACCAAGCCCTTTAATTTGGATCGATTCAATGCAGACTGGCGAATATCACAATTCAACGCTATATCCCGTGATTTTGCGTGTTGCCGAAAAAGATCGAAAATTAAGCGGCCGACAACAGGTTCAGAATCTAAGCCGTCTTGCCCGATCCGCATTGAAATACTCAGCCCGTAAGAGCGACTTAACGGTAAGGGAATTTTTAAAAAATGAAAATGGCGTACCATTGCCTAGTGACGGAATTTACTGGTCAGTGACCCACAAACCGGAATATGTCGCCGGCGTGGTGGCCTTGACAGATATCGGAATTGATGTTGAGAAGATCAGACCCTGTTCATCGGGCCTGTTTAAAAGAACGGCTGACGACCAGGAATGGCATCTTGCCCCGGAGAGCCCTTCGTTTGAACTTTTTTTTCGCTACTGGACTGCCAAGGAAGCGGTGATAAAAGCTGTCGGAACCGGGCTGCGGGATCTTTTGAAATGTCGGGTGAAACGTATTTTGGATGAAACGCATCTAATTATCGCATATGGGGGAACTCGCTGGTATATCGAGCATTTTTTTTTTGATGGTCATATCGCTTCTGTCGCAAAAAATAACTTTAAAACAAAATGGACTGTAAAATCTGAGGGCCGAAGTTGTTTGACAAATCATGGTTTAATGTGTATCATTAAAGTATAAGCATCTGGGCTGAATTTCGTATCTGCCGGTATTCGGGCGTATCTTTACAGGCTTTACTGTAAGCCATCTATCCTGCCTTTTCAACTGAGTTAATTCCCCTGCATTTTATCCC
>Ga0307991_1002137_pt1 | contig 13508 bp, 10 predicted proteins | sample EllFjometagen131_FD_203146 | JGI IMG/M metagenome (GOLD analysis project Ga0307991, IMG submission 203146) | Marine microbial communities from Ellis Fjord, Antarctic Ocean - #131 | ecosystem: Environmental > Aquatic > Marine > Unclassified | place: Southern Ocean | collected 2014-10-08
TCCAATAAACGTTATTGAAAGATTACGAGGACTTATTGATTTGCCAGATCCAAAACCTGAGAACTTATCTTCATTTCAGCAAATGAAATTTGGAATTCCTCAGTATGGAAGTGGTAAAAACAGAAACATTTCTGAAGATAATATGAGGGCTTTATCCGAAAAAAACTTCCGTAAAGGAAAAGCCGGAAGCTGGAAAGAAGAAATGCCAATTGAAATGCAAGAATTATTCTGGAGTTATCATGGTGAGATGATGGAAAAACTGGGTTACTCCTGGCAAGGTGATATAAAACCTTTAAATCAAGATCTTGATTATTCTATAATTAATAAACTCGGGCATACTGTTAAATCAGGAAAAAAATATAATATTCTTATTGAAAGTGATAAATTATTATCTCCGGATAATGATGGCGTAAAAAGATATCAATCAGGTTTAATGAGAGCAATGTGGCCATTAACTGAAAATCCGAATTCATCATGGAATATTGACCTTTATTTAAAAGGCAAAATAATAGCCTTAAAAGATTGTAAAGATATTGTGTTTAGTAATTTCAACAACAAAGATCTTGGTTCACAAAAAACAGATTCACCCAACAAAAAATCATTTTTTCAAAAGATTGAAGAAACAATTGTGAGTTCAGTGCCCGATAAATTCATTGGATATTTGAATAAAAAGAAGATTACTGTCTTTCACAGGGTTTATAACTTTTTTCGAAAAATACTCTTTGATTTTATTGATTTAAAAAATAGCGTTATCAATTTTGTGCTTAAAAATGCGTATCAACTTAAAGAGGCTCTTGTTGAGTTATTTAATAGAAAAAGATATAAAGCTTTCGAAAAATACGACCTGATTCACCTGCCGTTAATGCAGCATTATAAACCTTTCAGAAAAAGAAACAAACCAATTGTTGTTAGTATGCATGATCTCACACACAGATATTTTCCATCATACCATACAAGCATAAATGTTTGCAATGCAGAAAAAGGCTTGAAATTCATTGACAAAAAAAAATTGGATGTAATTGCTGTTTCAAAATCAACATTTCAGGATACTCTTATGGAAACCAGCATACCGAAAGAAAAATTGCACCTTGTTTATGAAGCAGTTGAGAATGAAAAATTCAGCTATCGTATAAATGCAAAGGATAATCGCAAAGTACTTGAAAAGTATAATCTAAGTAATAAATTACCATACTTACTATGCCTTTCTACGCTTGAACCCAGAAAAAATCTTACTAACACTATTAAAGCTTTTATTCTTCTATTTGAAAAAAATCCGGATATTTATATTAACCTTGTTATTGCAGGAAAGAAGGGTTGGGCTATCGATAGTTTGTTTATATATAAAAAACTTTTGGCTAAAAGAATTATTTTTACCGACTTTATTGATGATGAAGATTTGGCAGTATTGTATTCCGAAGCCCTGGCATTGTGCTACGTTTCATATTATGAGGGTTTTGGCTTACCTCCACTTGAAGCAATGAGATGCATGACTCCTGTTATTTATGGAAATAACAGTTCTATGCCTGAAATAGTTGGAGAAGGTGGAATTGCTTCTGACCCTGATGATATTAATGAAATTATGGAAAATATGAAGCTCATTATTACAGATAAAAATCTAAGAGATGAACTTAGCAAGAAAGCTCTTCGTCAATCATTAAAATTTAGTTGGAGAAAAACTGCAATTGAAACATTAAAAGTTTATGAAAAAATTATAATAAGAAATAATAAATGAAAATAAAGAAAAATAATAATAGCATTCCTATAAAAGGCACTAATCAGACTATTCATGGTAGATTTCGTGAAATTGTTTCATTTTATGGCGAAAATATTGCTCTTGATTATCAGAACAAGCAATTAACTTATAATGAACTTGATTATAAATCAGATCAACTGGCTTGCCGCCTAATAAAAAAATTGGGTGAAAAAAGGCAACAGGTAGCAATTTTTATTGAAACCGGTTTTGAGCAAATAATAAGCATTCTTGGTATTCTCAAAGCAGGTATGACCTATGTTCCACTGGATATTAATTTCCCCTCAGAACGTAATATTTATATGCTTGAAGATGCAGAATGTTCGGCTCTTATTAGTAATAATATGAATGCTTCTCAGGCAAGAGCAATTTCAAATAGACAAATTATAATAAATATTGATGAAACATTAAGTTCACAAGATATTGGTGAACTAGATATTTACAATGATCCGGATGCAAGGATGATGATAATATATACTTCAGGCTCAACAGGAGAGCCTAAAGGAGTAATACACAGCCATAGAAACATAATTCACTTATATAAAAGATTAACAACTTTAATAAACATAAGTGCTGAAGATATATTTGCCTTTTATTATTCAATTTGTTTTTCAGCCCATGCAATGCAGATCATAAGTGCTTTACTTAGTGGAGCAAAACTTACACTTTTTGATTTAAAGAAAGAGAGTTTTTCCGGCTTTTCTAAATGGTTGAAAGAAAAAAAGATTACAGTTGACCTGATGATACCATCTGTTTTACGACAGTTTATGGCTACACTTAAAAAAAATGAAAAGATCCCTTCAATCAGAATTTTATTTTGTGGTGGCGAAACTTTATATAAATCGGATATTGATAAAGCTTGGATACATTTAAAAAAATCAAGTTTGATTTATAATATTTATGCAAGCACAGAGGCTTATGTTTGTCAGGTATATAAAATTACTTCGAAAACAATTATTAACAGTAATATTGTTCCCATTGGTTATTCTCTTCCCGATTTTGATATTAATGTTATTGATGATGAGGGGAAAAGTAGAGAAACAAACAAAATTGGAGAAATTCAAATAAAAAGTGAGTTTATTACTCAAGGATATTGGAATAAACCAGAATTATCAAAACAGGATTTTAAACAAGATTCAGATAATCCTAAAGAAAGGATTTTCAAATCAAGCGACCTTGGGTACAAACAATCAGATGGGTGTATTATCCACATTGGCAGAAGTGACTCTATGGTTAAACTTAGGGGATATCGAATTGATCTTGGAGAAATTGAGAATGTTTTAATGCAACATGCAAATGTGAAAGAGGCAGCAGTTATTGTTAAAGAAAATCAACATGGAACAAAACATATAGTGGCATATGTTGTTCCAAAGAATGGAAAAAGTCTTGATATTAGCTATCTAAAAATTTCTGTTCTACGAATGCTGCCCAGTTATATGATTCCCGGGTATTTTGTCACACTTGACTCTTTACCAAAGAACGAAATAGGAAAAACAATTCGAAAAGATTTCCCCGATCCTGATTGGGATAGAAATATCAAAGGAAAAGAAATTGTCAATCCCAAAAATAAATTACAAGAAGATTTAAAAGAAATATTTGAAAGGACTCTTGAAGTGAGTCTGATTAGTATTACGGATAATATTATTGAATTAGGTGCCGATTCATTACGATTGTTTGTTGCTTTTGATGAAATAGAGAAAAAGTTCGGGCAAAAGTTGAATATAGATGCAATTGTTGAAAATCCGACAATTGAGTTTATTTCAAATTTAATAAAAAAGGAATAATACCAATTGAATTTCTAAATTGCTGATAAATATTTCAAAATATTTTTTTCTTTGTCAAGGCAAATATTCTTTACATCCGTATGGACGGAAATAATATTTAACGCAGAGAAAGGAAAAAAGAAACGAAATATATCGGTAATTTGGATGTTCAGTTGGTATAAAACTAAGAATGAATTAATGAAACTAAACAAAGCTAAAATAATCCAACGTATTATTAAGTTTATGAATTCCCCTCTTGCCGGAAAATATATTCCTTATGCCTGGGGGTCGAAACAAATATTGAAGTTTGTTAAATCAGACTATTCAAAGAAGAAACATTTTAGAAAACGTTTAAATTTATTTGAAGAATTCCTTAAAAATATTGAAGATCCACCAAAAATTGAAGATATAGTTCCTAATTTTCTTATTAGCAGTTTTCTGAAACCCTGGCGTTCGATGGCATTTTCATATTTCAGCAAAACAAACACAGAAAAATATGTAACAATTCATGGTCTGAAAAAATTTCAAAAAAGTTATAATCAAGGAAAAGGTGTAATTATTTTAAATAGTCATTGGGGTTTTGCTGAGGCTGCAATAACATTGTTTCCAATGCTTGCTTATCCTGATTTTTTTACTATTGTTAGAATGAAAGGCTCTGATTCTTTAAAGTTTATTGGATTAAAAAAAGAAATGCAACCACAATTAATTATCTTCAAAAACCATTCTAATGCCGAATTATTTAAATCCCTTTTTAAAGCTAGAGAGGCTCTTATGAACGGTCATATCTTCCATATTCTTGGTGATGGATATCATGGGAAAAGTAGTATTAATATAAATTTCCTTGGAAGAATCAGAGGTTTTAGGGCAAGTTTTGCAGAACTTGGATTAAGTACTGATGCAGCAATACATCCAATCTTTATTGCTATTAACAACGATGGTACTATTGATGCACATATTCTTGATCCTATTGATAAAGGTGATAACAACCTCAGCAGACAAGACAGGATAAAATATATGCTTGAGCAGTACGTGTCTGTTCTTGAGCAAAAATGGAAAGAAGAACCCCAGCACATTAATCAGGGGTTTATGGAGAAGTACTTACGACAGGTTCATCAAAATCTTGAATAATAAATATCATATGAAAAGAAAAATACTTTTCATATGATACTTATTTTAATCCAGAAAATAGAATCTACTTTTTAAAGTCAAAATCAAATGACCAGCTAGCGTACCAGAATACTCCAATCAAAGGCATTGCATAAGCCTGAATATATTCATTACCCAGAATATTTGAACCCCCGATTCTTAATTTGGAATGAATTTTGGGAAATGCATAATTAAATTGTAAATCAAGAGTATTATAAGAAGGCACAGGGCCACTGGCAAAAACTGCCTGCCAATAATAATCATCCACCCATTTCCAGTTAACAACAAAACCAAGATTTTTAAAAATCTTGTTTCCCTTGATACCAATATTTACCTTATTCTTTGGAGAATTAAATCCCGGAATAATATCTACATCAATATCAGCCGAATCAATATTGCAAAAAGTATAATTAATAAATGCATTAATTTTATTATTGAAATAATATTCTGTTCCAACACTAAAACCATAAGTATCAACATCCTGATCAGTATTTGTTGCAACACTATACTTTTGATAGCTAGAAGTATTCATTGCATCTACACCACTCTGTTCACCAGCAACTCCTGTACCTGGTCGTCCCACACTTTGATAGGCAATGAAATCGGAATACCTGCTAAAATAAGCACTAAAATCAACATAAAGTTTTTCAAAGAAAGTACCATTATAACCAAACTCTATTGATTTTACTTGTTCAGGTTTTACATCGGCAATATTAGTTGAAACAAGAAAACTTGCATCATTTCCATTCGCATAAAAGCTGTTTATTGAACTTTGAGAGTAACAGTTACTAAAACCATCAATATTACCAACAACAATATCTCTTCCCCTATTCAGTAGTTGAAATTGATCGCTTACTGTTGGAGCCCTAAATGCTGATTGCATTGTAATTCTAAAATTATTATTTCCAACAGCAGTCACTAATGCAATTCGAGGAGAAAATTGTAAATCGTAATTTTCATTTTTATCAACACGAACAGATGCATAAAGTTTAGTCTTATCATCTGAAAAATGGCCAATACTCTGCAAGAATCCACCAAATTCACTTACATCAATTTGCCTATATTCTCCATCTTGTTGAAGTGTATCTGCAAAGACTGTCCCATGAGAAACAGGCTTTGTATTTCTAAAAGAAGCACCAATATTAAAATCTATCTTTTTATAAGTATATTCATACATTCCATCAATATGATAAAGGCTTGTTTCGCTTTGATAATGAGCACCGGAAGGAGGTGTAGCATTTTTAATTTCATCATATATTGTATTGAAAGCCTCTGTTCCAGGCTCTAACCACGAATTTTGAGCAGCACCAGATCCTGCAGCAATAGCCTGACTAATTTGATCAGGAGTAAGAGTAGTAGTGAAATTATTTGAAAGTCCTTGAATTTCGTTAACATAAGCCGGAAGAAAGGCAGCATCAACGCTATCCAGACTTGCATAACCAAGATTTACACCAGCTCCAACAAGTGTGTGAGTATTCATGGTATTATCATTAGATCTGTAAGCATGGAAAGTAAATCCTTTTCCTGTAAATTCGAGTAAATGTAATTGCTGATAGAATCCCTCTAAAGGAGCTCTGTTATTACCCATAAAAAGACTTGTTCCTGATGAATATCTATAAACGTATTTAGCTTCCATATCTTTTGAAAATTTGTAATATAAAGAACCAGATATCTTCATATTGTCAACCTTGCCGTTAAAAAGATCTTTTTCTGAATATCCCGGCATCATAACTTTCGTAAATGGAGCTGCATTAGGATCAACATTTGTAAAGTAATTTGCAAAACTTTCATAAGATGGGTCTTGCATCATTTGCCCCATAATATTCATTTGTATCATCGGGTTTGCCCCCTGATTTCCATATATATAATCCGATTGCCAATCATTGGCTTTCATGTATGATCCAACAATTTTTATTCCTAATTTGTTTTTTAGAAAAGTTTTGGCAGCCCTAAATTGTCCTTCCATAAACTCCCTGTTTCCACCTTTAATTTTTACTGCTATGCCGGGAAAATTGAATGGATCCTTAGTCTCAAAACTTATTACACCCTGCATTGCATTAGGCCCGTAAATTGCAGAAGCCGGCCCGGATATAACTTCTATATTTCGAATATCAATATCCGAAACTCCGAACATATTTCCAGGTACTATATTTATAGTTGGTAATTGATTATCAACACCATCAATAAGTTGAACAACTCTAAGTTGAGCTGTTGAATTAAATCCACGAGTGTTGAAAATTTTAAATCCTATACTGTTATTGATGATCTCAACGTCTCTGAGATTTCCCAAACTTTGGAAATAATCTCCTGATGATGCACTTTCGATTTGCCGTATATTTATCTTCTGTATTGTTAATGGGGCAGTTTTAATATTTTCACTAACTCTGGAAGCACTAATTACTGCTTCATTGCCCATAATTGCTGTTGGTTTAATGTTGATAATAACCTTTTTGTCACCTGCCTTAGCATTAATATCAATGGTTTTATATCCAACGTAGCTTACTTGTAAAACTACTGCTCCCTCTTTGGCAAGCATTATTTCGAAAAACCCATTATCAGCAGTTACTGTACCTTTTTGAGTTTCTTTAACAACAACATTAGCAGCTGCCAAAGGATCACCGCTTTGTTTATCATAAACAAATCCGCTTATTGACTTTTCTTGCGAAATGGCCATAAGTGTTAAAAATGTTAAGCAAATAATTGTGTAAATTTTTTTCATAATCTTAATTTTGGTTAATACTATTCTTGGTTTTATTAATTAACTGGCATGTTTATGCCATTTTCATGCTTATATACCAGTAGAGGTGTAACTACCTCTCTTTCAGAATTCATTATTAATTGTCCTCTGATACTACTAACATTAAGGTTGTCAAGCGCAGATTTTATACTATCCTTATTTTTACCATGCTTATATAAAATACCGGAAAGATATTTTCCTATTGTGTATCCATATATATTTACCCAGTTTAATGGATAGCCATATATCTCTTTGCACATTAAATTTGCTTTGACGTATTCCTGATTATTTCTATCTACCGCAATTTCGGCAAACACAATTCCATTACCTGATTTTCCTAGTCCTTTCCAAATATTTTTATTGTTAATAGAAACTGTAGATAAAATGGGCATATCAGGGTTTACATCCTTAATCTGCCTACAAGCATTAATCATTGCTGAGCCTCTACCAACCACAACAACAAAATCAGGGTTCTCTGATAATATCTTGTTGATTTTTGTCCTATGATCCATATCACTTACATCAAACACCTCGCCACTAAACATAGAACCACCAAACTCTTCAAAAACATCACTAAAAAACATCTTTGCATCCAATCCAAAATCGTCATTGATAACAAGGGATGTACCTTTTCGGTAACCTGCATCATTAAATGCATAATCAGCTATTAGTGGCATATAATTGGATTCGAGTATAAAATCTCTAAAAACCCATGGTCTGTTTTCTGTTAACCCTCCTGCACTTGAAAGAGTTGCAAGAAGTGGAATATTATGTGCATTAATAATATCTTCAGTAGCTTTAATGATTGGAGTATATCCGGAAATTATCAAATCAATATCATCAACATCGATAAACTTTTTTGTAATACTCACAGCCTGACGCGAACTAAATTGGTTATCCTCATAAATCAATTTAATAGGATTTCTACGACAGGTATCATTGTAAAAATCTATTGCAAGATCAATTCCCCTTTTCATTTCTATACCCCAGCTTGCCGCATTTCCTGAAAGTGTGAAATTCATACCAATTCTACATTCGCCTGTCTTGTCATTTCTTGAGGGATAATTACTACAAGAAGTAAATATTACAAATAGCGATATAGTTACAATTGAAAGATTTTTAAACATATTTGCTTGGTTTTTGAAAAAACAAGAATATATAAAAAAAATCAGAATATCGCTAACTTAATATATATCTAAAGAATTTTATTATTTTTAATCAATATTTTTTCTTCTAATCTGACAATTTCTGGTTTCTGTAGTTCCAAGTAAACATATTTCCTCATTCTCTTCCATGCCAATAATAAGCCAGCCAAATTGATTGAATAATTTTTTTGAGATCATAAAATGTTCAATACTATGTAGTTCCTTTGTGTATATTTTTTGCTTACGGTATTTTCTCAATTCATCTTTAACAGGATTAAGCCATTTTCCAATAGCTACATCACTAACATTCATGATACGACCTATTCTTCTGATACTCATTCCTTCTAACCATAAATGTATTGCTATTCTTTTAACTTTTTCGGGAAAACCTTTAGAAACAACAGTAAAATGATAATTACATTTTTGACATTTATATCTTTGTTTTTCATTGACAATACCTGATTTTACTATATTTTCAGAATTACACCTAACACATTTTTTCATAAATATATAATTTGTTTGCAATATAGTAAAAAATGTAAAAGTATTAAGCGGAAAATAAATTTTTATTTCTAAGAATTAGGATATTATCGCAAAGATTTTCAACCAGATTTTTATTCTGATCAATAAGCAATAATGAACATTCAGTTTTTTTCATATATATGGTCAGGAAATTCGAAACAATCTGCACATTGCCGGGAGATATTCCTGCCAAAGGTTCATCAAGAATAAGTAATCTGGGATTTCCGGTCATAACCATGCATAGTGCAAGTACATTTCTTTCACCTCCACTTAGGTTGCCTGCCTTTTGATTAAGAAATTCTGACTCGTCAAATATTGAAAGGATATCAGAGAATTTACTAATCGTTTCTTCAAAGCTGTTAATCTTTGAACCCAATACAGCAATTTTAAGATTATCTTTAACACTTAAATTTGGGAAAACTGCACCATCTTGCATAAAATAACAAATCCCATGTAACATATATTTATGTGCAGGAAGTTTTATAAGGTTAATGCTGTTGAATGAAATCAAACCTGAATAATAAGGGGTTAATTTCATTATTGCTTTCACAAATGTTGACTTACCTACACCGTTTCTACCAATAATACCTATCTTCTCACCTTTTTTAATATTAAGGTTAATCCCTTCAATTATTGGATAGTCTGTTCTATATGCTGCCGTTAGTTCTTTAATTGTTAACATATTGCCAAATATTCTTTTTTTATCATTGGATGATTTAATACTTCATTAGTATTACCGGAGACAAGAATTTTTCCTGATGACATATAATAACAAGTTTGTACATATTTCCTAACAAACTCCATATTATGCTCAATAAGAAAAATAGTTATTCCTGCTAATTTCATTTCATTTATTATTACTTCAAAAATTTCCCAATCATCAGTATTTATACCTGATGTTGGCTCATCAAGAAGAACCAGATTATAATCACCCAAAAGTAAAGATATCAGATTAATAATTCTTTGTTGAGCATAAGATAAGGTTTTAACGTTTTTATTTAAGCTGTTAAGTAATTCTTTACTCTCCAGTTTATTTAACAATGCTTCAATCCTATTATTCATGCTCTTCATTTTTTCATTATATCTACGAAAAGAGTACAAATTATAAAATGGCTTTTCTATACCAAATTCGTTACAGGCAATAAGCAAGTTTTCTCTAACGCTAAGATTTCCAAATAATCGGGTACCCTGAAATAATCGACCAATTCCAAGTCTGGTAACTTTATTTGGCTTAATATTATTAATGAGAATCTGTTTTTCTTTGGGTTGATAGTTTATTTTTCCCTTGTCGGGAGATAGAAATCCATTAATGATATTTAACAAAGTTGTTTTTCCTGCTCCATTACCTCCTATTAATGCAGTCAAATTATTTTCTTCAATATCAAGGTCAACTCCCATTAAAACGGGTATTCTTTCAGTGGAAGTAATTAACTCACCACCAAAGTTTTTCCATAAATCTTTTATTTCCAGAATCTTTTTCAAATTTTTATTCCTCCTTTATTGAAAACATTCTATTACCTCTAAAAAAAACTATCACTAATAATAACACACCAAGTATTATTTGATTAAGTGCTGCAGCAATCATATCCGGAATTTGAATAAATCTAAGTATTTCTGGCAGTAATACCATAAACAGTGCACCCAAGACTGCTCCTCTCATTTTCTCCGTTCCACCAAGAAGTACAGCAATAAGTATAAATATTGATTCATGTATATTAAAACTATTTGGATCGATATAAGTCATATAAGTTGCATAAAGATATGAAGCCCAGCCAATAAACGCACTTGATATAACGAAAACACTTATCTTGAATTTTTTTGTGTCTCTGCCAACGGCCAGTAAAGATATTTCATCATCTTGTAAAGCTTTAAGAATTTTCCCAAACATTGAATATTGTAGCTTGAAAAATAAGAACATCAAAATAATTGTAAGAATAATATTTATTATAAAAAAAACAAATTGCTCAGATACAATTTTAGCGAAAAATATATTAGGAAATGTAATTCCTGATATTCCATCAGAACCACCGGTAACCGACTTCCAGTTATATAAAACAGAATAAACGATAAACTGAAAAGCGAGAGTTGCAATTACAAAATAATCACCTTTTAGTTTAACAGAAGGAATGGCAATTAGATATGCCAAAAGACCATTAATTGTCATAACAATTATAAGAGACGGGATTAATGGCAAATCAAGCACAACAGTACACAGGGCTGTAATATATGCTCCTAATCCAAAAAATGCAGCCTGTCCAAGCGATATCTGATTTGCAACTCTAACAAGCAGATGAGAAGAAACAGCAAGGATAATATATATCAATGCAAAATTTCCTATATTTAAAATATAATTAAGCATTATAATTCCCTCCGTTTTTCTGGTATAATACCAGAAGGTAAATAAAGAAGAAATATCAGGAGAACAACAAAGATAGTGAGGACAACCCATTGGCTGCTTAAAAAATACTCAGCCATGGTTTGTAGAAAACCAATAAAAAAACCACCAAGAATTGGTCCCTCAAACTTTCCAATCCCACCAATTATCAAAGCAATAAAAGCATATATAAAAACCGGTAATCCCACACCGGTGTTAACTCCAACATCAAAGGAGTGCAATGATCCAACAGCAGCTACAATAATTCCTGAAAAAATAAATATCCTGGTTCTATAACTAAAAACATTAAGACCCAAAACAGAAGTCAGATTTATATTGTCGCGCATCGATCGCATTACGATTTCAAAATGACTTTTTTTCAAAATGATATACATTATTGAAAGTATAATGAGATAGAAAATAAAAAATAATAATCTGTTACTATCAATACCCAATATGCCAATATTCAATAGTTCAAATTGACTTATTATTTTAGGTGAGTTCCCCCATATCAGCACAATAATATTGTTGATTATTATGAGAAGACCAATAGATGCAATCATCAAAGGATGTGATTTCATATTTTTTTTAACCAGAGGTCGATAAATCAAAATATCGCAGCCCAGACTAACTGCTGATGTTAGCAAAACGCTCAACAATAATGCAATCACAAATGGTAATCCGGTAATCTCAAAAAACTGATAAAACAAATATCCCGACAAAGTATATAATGCAGCATATGCTATATGAAAAATTCTTGTTGTGTTATATACCATTGCAAATCCCACTGCCAGTATTGCTATAATACTTCCATTAATCAGAGCGTTTAATAAATAATTTATCAGCATTAAGTGATTTTAAGCGTCAATTTGATTTTCCTTTGTATAATATTACTTCGTTCACAAAATTAATATTTTTTCTGTTTTTTTTTTGGATTTTCATATTTTAGCACCCAATTTTATTATTTTCATTATTAATACCAATTGAATTTCTAAATTGCTGATAAATATTTTGAAATATTTTTTTCTTTGTCAAGGCAAATATTCTTTACATCCGTATGGACGGAAATAATATTTAACGCAGAGAAAGGAAAAAAGAAACGAAATATATCGGTAATTTGGATGTTCAGTTGGTATAACAATAAGTATTACTTACATTGTATTTAAATAATTAGTAAATTTGTGTCATCAATAAATTTAAAAAAACTATTATCATGAAAATTTTTCGATTAACTACAGCAAATTTTATAATCTTATTAATTATTGTATTATTGGCTTCTTGCAAAGTAGAAACCAAACTATCTGCAATAGAAAAGGATGCCAATAAATTTGTTAAGACAAAATGTGAAAACAGAATTGAACTTAACAAATATGCAGCCGATGCCAATATAACTATGGCAAAACTTGACTCTATCAGGAAAGCATATAATAAAGACCTGAAAAAAGTCCGAAATAAATATAGTAAAGACAAAGATCTTGAAAAGAAATTCCAAGATGCAGTGGACAAAGCATTTGAGTCAATGCCTGAATGCAAAAAGGCTTTTAATAAGGATAATACGAAAAGAAAGAAAAGAAGAAAATAGAAAGCGGAATATAACCTTAACAATTAAAAAAAAGCACAACCAATATTGCTCATTTCAATTGTTGGTATTATTCCTCAAAAGAATGATTTCAATTTCTCTTTGTTCTTATTCGTATTTTATAGAATCAACAGGATTGTTTAGTGCTGCTTTAACAGAATGGAAACTAATTGTAATCATTCCTATAAGAAGTGATAATAATCCTGCCCAGATAAATGCTTGAAACGAAATTGATGTTGAATAAATAAATGTTGTTTCCAGCCATTCTGATAAGCGCCACCATGCAATGGGAACAGCAATTACAAATGCTATTCCAATCAACAATAAAAACTCATTATATAACAGCATGAGAATGTTTGGTACAGTAGCACCAAGCACTTTTCTGATACCAATTTCTTTTGTTCTTCGCTCAGCAATAAAAGAAGATAAGCCAAGTAAACCAAGCAATGCAATAAATATAGTCAGCAATGTAGCTATCCTGAAAATGACAAC
>Ga0307991_1002138_pt1 | contig 13507 bp, 8 predicted proteins | sample EllFjometagen131_FD_203146 | JGI IMG/M metagenome (GOLD analysis project Ga0307991, IMG submission 203146) | Marine microbial communities from Ellis Fjord, Antarctic Ocean - #131 | ecosystem: Environmental > Aquatic > Marine > Unclassified | place: Southern Ocean | collected 2014-10-08
CAAGATTATCAAAAAAAGGATTTGAATACTTTTTCTGCTGTATATGGTGCAGGAGAGACCGGTGATGAATCGCATTATATTTCAGAATATAAAAGTCAGTTAAATAATATGTTTTACACATATCCAAGTGCCTATTCTCTTTTTAATGACAAAGAAACTTTTATACAAGCAATTGCAGAGCCTGTTCCTTCAACTGCTCCCTATGCACAATTTAAAGTTATGGAACTGGCAAAAGATAATGTTGTGGTTACTCTTGATGGGCAGGGAGCAGACGAGCAATTAGCTGGTTATCACTATTTTTTTGGTTTTTATTTCAAAGACCTGCTTAGAAAATTTCAATTATTAAAATTACTATCAGAATCTTCTTATTACTTAAAAAATCATAATTCAATTTATGGACTAAAAACATTTGCCTATTTTCTTTTACCAAATTCCTTAAAGACAAGCCTGAGAACTTCAGAACATGGTTATATCAACAAAGCTTTTGCAAAACAGTATTCTTCAACCAATACAATATCCAAAAATATTTATGGTTCAACAAGCTTAACAGATGCTTTGTATAACCATTTTGAATATAAGCTGGAACATCTGTTAAAATGGGAAGACAGAAATTCTATGTGGTTTTCATTGGAATCAAGAGTGCCTTATCTGGATTATCGTCTCGTTGAAAAGACACTAGCAACACCAGCCAAAAATATTATTCATAAAGGCATAACAAAACATATACTAAGAGAAGCCATGAAAGGAATTTTGCCTGAAAATATTAGAAACAGAAAAGATAAAACCGGTTTTGATACACCACAGGATAAATGGTTTCGTACTCCAAAGTTTAAAACTTATATTGAAGACACAATAAACTCAAATGATTTCAAAACCAATGGTTTTATAAACCACAATCAGGCACAAAAACTTTATAAAAAACATTTGAATGAGGAAATTAATATTGCGAAAGATATTTGGAAATGGATCAATATGGATATATGGTTAAAACAGTTTTGAATAAGTAATAAATTCTTCTAATACCTGGAATGAACTCTGCGGTAACCACAAATATTGATCAGATTATTCTTAAAGATTGGAGTAAATTTGTTGATATTCACCCTAATGGGTGTTTTTTCCAAACCCCGGAATTTGTTGATCTGATAAATTCGGTTCCCAATTACAAAGCAGATGTTATTTTTCATATTGAGAAAGAAAAAATAAGTGGAATCCTGGTCTATACAGAACAAAAAGAAGGAAGTGGGATAAAGGGTTATTTTACTAATAGGTGTATTGTGTATGGTGGTCCGCTCTTAATAAATGCGGGAAATGAGGACAAAATTGCCAGTTACCTGCTAACAAAATTAAAAGAACAAACCGGTGCGATATATATTGAATTCCGGAATCTTTTTGATACTAGCGATTTGAAATATGCATTTGAAACCTGCAATTATTCATACAAATCTCATCTGAATTACATTGTACAATTACCCTCAACTATTGAAGAAACTCTTCTTTTACTCCATAGTACTCGTCGTTGGGAAGTCAACAAAAGCCTTAAGACCGGAGCAAGAATTATTATTCCATCTTCAACTGAAGAAGTGCAGGAATTCTATCAAATTCTTGTAAAACTATTTAAACAAAAGGTTAAAAAACCCCTTCCTCCCTGGCCATTTTTTAAAAATTTTTTTCAAAAACAGGATATTGGTAAATACTTCTTAGTAAAGTTCAAAGGTCAAATTATCGCCGGAGTTATGTGTCCGATTTATCAAAAAACAATCTACGAATGGTACCTCGCCGGAATGGATGGTGTATTTAAAAATATTTATCCCAGTGTGTTGGCTACCTGGGCACCGATCGAATATGCTGCTAAAAACGGGTTGAAATATTTCGATTTTATGGGAGCAGGAAAACCTGATGATGATTACGGAGTACGACAATTTAAATCAAAATTTGGAGGCATGGAAGTAGAATATGGTCGGTATCTATTCATAAATAAACCATTACTTTACAATGTTGGAAAATTTGGATTATGGCTTAATAAAATTATCACATGAGAATATTAATTGATATTGGTCATCCCGCGCATGTGCATCTTTTTCGCCCCTTTACTGAAGAAATGATGAAAAGGAGGCACGTTATTTTTTTAACTTTCAGACAAAAAGAGTTTGAAATTGAACTTCTTAAAGCTTCCGCTTTTGATTATAAATGCTTTGGTCGGCATTATAAATCTTTTCCAGGTAAAATCTGGGGCTTAGTGAAATTCAATATTCAAATGATTTTTACTGCTGTGAAGTTTAAACCGGATTTATTTCTAAGCCATGGTTCAATTTACGCTGCACAGGTGGCTTGGCTGCTAAATAAACCTCACATTAGTCTGGAAGATACTTTCAATTTTGAACAGATCAGATTATATAAGCCATTCACTTCATGTATCCTTACAGGAGACTATCCACATCCAGGACTTGGTCAGAAAGAGATCAACTATTCAGGTTACCATGAACTTGCATATCTTCACCCAAACCATTTCAATTTTTCAAAAATATCAGGTCAGGAAATCCTTGGTCTAGAGAAAAATGAAAAATATTTAATTCTCCGTTTTGTTTCATGGGAAGCAACTCATGATAAAGGTCATTCAGGTTTTACTTCAAAAATGAAGCGAGAAGTTGTTGGAGAGTATTCAAAATATTGTAGTGTTTTCATTTCATCTGAAAAAGAACTGCCAATGGAACTTGAAAAATATAAACTTACAATTAAACCGGAAATGATCCATTATGTGTTAAAAGATGCTTTACTGGTAATTGGTGAAAGTGCTACAATGGCAACCGAAGCTGCAATGCTTAGCACTCCAGGAATTTTCATTGACAATACTGGCAGATTTTACACAAAAGAACTTGAGGAAAAGTATGGCTTGGTATTTAATTTCACAGCATCCCCTATTGATCAGGAAAGAGCTTTAAAAAAAGGATTAGAGTTATTACAAGCTAATAACCTGAAAAAGCATTTCATTAAAAAGAGAAATAAAATGCTGCAAAACAAAATAGATGTTACTGCCTTTCTGGTCTGGTTCGTGGAGAGTTATCCTGAAAGTATCAGGATATTGAAGGATAATCCGGATTATCAATATCGATTTAAGTGAAATTATACTAATCCATTCTCCTTCTCACCCAGTTACTCTATCGCTTTTTCATAATGGACTTCACCCTCAAAACCTACATGCACCTTCTCCAAACCCTAAGATCCCACAATTACACCTTCCTCCCTTTCTCAAATTATATCCAACTAAACAAACAAACCCCCTCGCTCCCTTCGTCCTCCGAAGCCTTGGCGAAGGAGGATCACCCTCTCATCATCCTCCGCCATGATGTGGATAAATTTCCCCCAAACGCTCTCCAGTTTGCACAAATCGAACATCAGCTTGGCATTAAAGGTACTTATTACTTCCGCATTGTCCCCAAAAGCTTTGATCCTGATATCATTAAAAAAATAGCTGCATTAGGGCACGAAATTGGCTATCATTATGAAGATGTCGATCTTGCATACAAGAAGCTAAGAGCAAAGAGCAAAGAGCAAAGAGCAAAGCGAAACACCCAGCACCTAGCATCCAGAACCCAGAACCTATATGATCTGGCTATCGAAAGTTTTTTGGAAAATCTGGAAGTTTTGCGAAAGATTGCACCCGTAAAAACCATCTGCATGCATGGTAGTCCTCTGTCGAAGTATGACAATAAGTTACTGTGGAAATACTACGATTACCGGGATTATGAGATTATCGGGGAGCCATATTTTGATGTTGATTATTCAAAAGTTCTCTATATCACCGATACCGGTAGAAAATGGAACAATCAAAGTGTCTCTGTGCGAGATAAAGTAGATCAGAAAATGGAATTTGGAAAGAACATAAAACAGCCTAACAATCTGCAGGAACTATATTTTTTCCGCAATACTAATGCTATTATCAAAGCAATTGAAAATAGAACATTGCCTAATACAATTATGATCAATGCACATCCGCACAGATGGTTTGACAATTATTGGGGCTGGACAAAAGAATTGGTAATGCAAAATCTTAAAAACATTATCAAGAGTCTTATTGTGAAATATCGGAATTAATATGACCAAATATGCTCTGTTCACAAATGATGTAGAAACAACATCTATCTGGTTCAATTCCCTGAGAGATGAAACAGGATTGAAAGTATTAAAAGAAGGTATGCCTTTATTGTTGGATGTATATGAAAAGTTCAACATAAAAACCACCTTTTTTTTTACAGGATATATTGCCGGATTATATCCACAGTTAGTTAAAATAGTTAAAAATAAAGGCCATGAAATCGGAAGTCATAGCTGGTCGCATAAAAAGAAAGATAGTCATGATATAAACGATTTAAAAACACAGATCCGTTTTCTCCTAAACACCAAACAATTACTTGAAGATATTTCCGGGCAGGAAGTAATCTCTTTTCGATCCCCTGCCTTACGTGTAAATAAATATACAGCCATAGCTTTAATTGAAACGGGGTACAAAATAGATAGCTCAGTCCCATCGCAGCGTTTTGATTTTTTCCTTTCTTTTGGAAGCCTAAAAAAATTTAAATGGCTTACTGCTCCCCGCCTACCTTACTATACAAAACACAATGATTTAACAAAAAAAGGGGACAGTCCTCTTGTAGAGGTACCATTGTCAGCAGGTCTATTCCCTTATGTTGGCACCACTATGCGTATTTTTCCCTTGATTACAAATTTGCAGCGCCATTTTCATCACATCGAAACTAGTTTAAACCATAAGCCGGTAGTTTTTGATATCCATCCTAATGAATTTATTGATGAATCTGATGAACCCAGAATTATCAACCGCCGGTCAAGTAATCATTTCTCGTATTTTCTTAAAGATTGGCTTAGGTCTCATCTCAAAGCAAAAAATCTTGGTCCCAAAGCTCTTCCATTATACGAATCTCAAATCAAGTACTTTAAAAGAAGAAATTATGAATTCTGCACATTAAAAGAATATTGCAAACAAACAGGTTTTGAATTATGAAAATATTTATCATTACAATGGAAGATCCTGTTTATACTCTGCAATTTATTAAAGAAATAATATTAAATCGGCAAACGGATATTGTTGGTCTGGCAGTTGCAAAAGGAAATCGCTTAACCATTGGGAAAAAGAGATCAAAATTAACTTATTTATTCAGTCTTTTACTGATCATGGGGATTCTATCCTTTTCTAAATTTTCATATAAAATAATCTCTTTTAAAGTAAAACTTTATATTTCCCGTTATTTTAAAATAATAAATTCACCATCTATTCTTGAGTTTGCAAAGAAACGGAGAATTCCAACCTGGAAAATCAAATCACCGAATAACAAATTATTCCTTAAACAGCTAAAAATAATCAAACCAGATATTATCATTAACCAGAGTCAATCATTCCTTAGAAAACCACTCCTCGAAATACCTTCCATTGGCGTTATTAACCGCCACAATGCCTTGCTTCCAAAAAATCGCGGAAGGTTAACACCATTCTGGGTTTTGTATAAAAAAGAAAAAGAAACCGGTGTATCAATTCATTTTGTGGAAGAAAGCCTTGATTCAGGCGATATTATTGTTCAGGAAAAGTTTGAAGTTTCTCCTAATGAAACTTTTGCTTCCCTTGTAAAAAAGAATTATGCTATAGCACCTAAAGCTATGCTTAAAGCATTGGACAAACTTGAAAAAGAAAGTTATAAACTGATCCCCAATGACAACACCAAAGCCACTTATAATACAATTCCAACATTTAAAAAAGCGTTGACTTTCCGATGGATGATAATTAAAAGAACTTTTTTTATGGAACCAGGCTTGGCAAAATGTGAATAATGTGAAAAAGTGGGGGTTGTTAAAGACGAGAGGTGAGAAAAGGTAAAAAGGAGAAAATTTGTCACAAAAGAAATATCTCTAAGTGTTGCACAAGGGATCTACTTGGTTGAGATATGTTCAGCAATTGAGAGGTTTGTGGGGAGGGTTGGTGTTGTAAGATAGGCAGAAGGCTGAAGAGATCTGTTTTTACTAAACAAAATGTTGGTCGAGGGAGATTACTTCTCCGCCATCCGCGGATCGAATGACAGTTATTTTATGAAAGCTCAAGTGTACATAATATCAAACCAAAATAATACTGTTCTTTATACTGGCGTAACAAGTGCTTTGAAAGGAAGGATTAATAAGCATAAATCAAAAAAGTATCCTCGTTCCTTTGCTGCCAGGTACAATATTGATAAGCTTGTTTACTTTGAAGAGTATGATGGAATGAATGCCGCTATTTATCGAGAGAAACAGATAAAGGCTGGTTCAAGGAAAAAGAAAGAAGACCTTATCAATAGCCGGAATCCGGAATGGAAAGACTTATACGAAACATTAGAATAAGTAGTTTTAGCCTAACCTAATACTATAGGAGAATAAGTGTCATTGCGAGCGAAGCGAAGCAATCTCCCATGGCTTTTCGTAAAGCTTAATATAACATCTCTTCCTTCAGCCTTCCGTCTCTCCCCAAAAATTCCCCCCAATTCATTTTTATTCTTCCATTTAGTTATTTATTTTTACCTTTGTACATATTAACTTAAGGTTAAGTTTATTTAATCGGGAAATTATATTAACCTATGCAACCTATCACCCGCCTTTTTTGTCTTATCTTTACAACTAAATACAGGTAGTTATGAAAAAGATATTTGTCCTGTTTATATTATTATCAACTTATTTTGCTGTATTTGGGCAAACCTATAAGAGTGGCACGATATCTTCTCCAGATACTTGGAGTGGTACAATTTACTTAACAGATGATGTTACCATAACCAGTACAGTTACTATAAACGCCGGAACGCAGGTTTTATTCAAAGAAAATAACATTACACTTACTGTAGACAACTCAGGCTCAATAGATGCAAATGGAACCTCTGGAAATGAAGTATATTTTTCTGCTGACCATGATGAAGACAGTAATTATGGTGAGAGCGCAGCTAATAATGATGAGGGTGATTTTGATGAAAGAGGATTAAAGTTAAATTTTTACCCAACATCAAGTTCATCTGGTACTTCTTATCTTGATTATTGTATAATTGAATATATTGATTGCTCAAACGAAGCAGGATCAATAAACTATGGATCAATGTACATGATTTATGGTACTGTTGAGCTAGATAATTGTACAATTAGAAACAATAAAGCAAAATATGGTGGAGCTATTTTTCTTAGAAATACTTCCCGCGTAAGTTTAGAAAACAGTACTATTAAAGATAATATTGCTACCTCTTTGGGTGGAGCTCTTTATTTTGGGGGAGAAGTTACTGCATTAATAAATAATTGTCATTTAATAAATAACTCAGCTGTTTCAGGAGGTGGAATTTATATATTATATGGACATCCTACGATTAAAAACTGTTTAGTAATCTCCAATAGCGCTTCTTCAGCAGGATCAGGTGTTTATTTTGCTTATGCTAACACATCAGCAAAGTTATTAAATTGTGTAATTGCTAATAATACAAGTTCCGGTAGTGCATTAGACTTTCAGTATTTAGGTCAATCCGGTAGACTACCGTCCATTGTTAATACAATTATTTGGGGTAGTTCTATTGGATCGCTTAATAATTCTTACATTTCAGTAACAAACAGTGCAATAGAAGGCTTCAGCAATCCTGAAGATCATACTAATTCCTTTTCATTATCTTCAACCAATGGAGACCCTAATGGACCAAACTTCACAAATCCTTCTTCAGACTGGTCAATTAAGTTTATTTCACCCTGTCGTGATACAGGGACAGATACTGGAGCTCCAACTACTGACTATGATGGCGATAGTCGAATTGGAACAACCGATATAGGGGCATATGAAGTACAATATAGCAGATGGACTGGTGGAGCAAGCACTATAATTTGGAGCACAGCAGGTAATTGGGACGAAAGTATTACCCCAACAAATAGCACAAGTGATGTGATAATCCCAACAGGTCTATCATATTATCCTACAGGTTCTTCTCCTTCTCCAGCTGATTATACAATCGGTACAGGAAAATATATGATTGTTGAACCCGGTGCTCAAGTTACCTTAGGAACTCTTTCAAATAGTGGTACTCTTACACTTGAATCAGACGCCACAGGCATAGCATCACTAATGGTTAATACTTATTCCGATAGCGGGACGGAAAATATTGAACTTTTTATTACAGGCGATGGCAGCCCAAATTACAAATGGCATTACATATCATCACCTGTTGATAATTTAGGTATTGCTACTTTTACCGGAACAACAACTAATCTATTAAAATATGATGAAGGATTAGTAAATGCAGACAATGCCTCACTTGGTTGGAGATTTTATAATGGGTATGATTACCAAAATTCATATGTGGGTGATGGTGAATTCAGTTATCTTTACCTTGGTAAAGGATACGACCTGTATAATTCGTCAGAAGATCATACTTTTACACTCTCAGGAACTTTTAATACCGCGAGTGTATCAGATATTAGCCTCAATTATAACAGTGGTAGTCATACAGAATATCCCGACATACATGGTCTAAACCTGCTTGGTAATCCTTTTACTTGCAGTCTTGACTGGGATGTAATTGATAATTCATTGGATGAAAGCATTAGCAAAGCAATCTATTATACGAAGAATAATGGTGTTGCTTCCTGGGTAAATCAGGTTGGAACAAATGGTGGCACAAATATTATTCCACCAATGCAGGGTTTTTTTATAAAGACAGGCACTGATGGTAATACAATTACTTTACCGACTGGTGCCAGAAAACATGACTCCCAGGCAAGGTACAAAGGTGATAAAACTATTCCACTTGTTCGTCTTTCAATATTACAAACTGTCTCATCTACCGAGATGGGTCCACCATATATAACTATAGATTCTCTTTCAGATGAGACTGTTGTCAGATTTGATGAACAGGCAAAACCGGAGCTCGACAATGATTTTGATGCAGTGAAGATGTTTCTCTCTGATATCATATTATCAATATATTCATATACTGGTGAAACCAAATATGCTATTAACGGTTTGCCATTTCCTGAGGAATCAATAAATATACCGCTGGCAATTAATTCACCCAAAGCAGATACTTTAAAGATACGCGCTACACAGATAGAGGGTCTCAAGGACTATGACATTATACTTAAGGACCGGGAACAGGATTTCAATATTAATTATCTGAAGTATAACGAATATATATTTTTTGCTGATTCAGGGACAGTAACAGACAGGTTTATTCTCACTGTTTCCAGAAAGACAACAGGTCTGCCGGATATTTTTGAACCGGAACAGGAAAAAACATTCAATATCTACTCAAGTCGCGAAATACTTTATATCAATCCCCTGGAAGATAAATGGAATGGAAAAAGAAGCGATCTCAGGATATACGATATAACAGGTAAGATAGTAAAGCAACTGAATAATATTGAATGGCAAAAAGGTGTCACAAAAGAAATATCCCTTAATGTTGCACAAGGGATCTACCTGGTAGAGATATGTTCAGCAAGTGAGAGGTTTGTGGGGAGGGTTAGTGTAGTTAGGTAGGCTAAGACAAAGATAAAGAAGGCGAAAGGACAACGGAACAAGTTTGCAAATGGAATTATGAAGCATGAATGATGATTCACTACGAGAACTTTTTCTTACCTCATCACTGCATCACTGTCCCTAAAAACACATTTGGAATTAATAACAATTAATCTCTTTGCGAAAGTACGCTAAAGCGCACTATATATATTACTTACATTGCCCGTATCACCATGCTGAAGCATGGTGCTTTCTTTTTATTAAATGCTTTGCTTATCAGTTTTACCTTTTGCCTTTCTTTCTTCCTCTTACCGGCATTTACATCCGGAAGGTGGGACCCGCTTTGGCGTAAATTGCGATTACAAAAAAAGCTGCTTGAGCAATTCCAAAACACTATGTTTTAAATGGAAATGGATTTTGCGAGGAGTGAAACGACGAAGCAATCTCCCAAGTACAAACCGATTGTATTCTATTTCCCCATTCAAAAGAAATGATAGGATATTTTAAAATGTCATTTTAATCAAAATATTTGACGAATCAATGCAACCAATGCAACCCTATCCAAGTCATGACAATACAAGCATAATTAACGAATAATAACAGTTTACCAAACGTGAATAAAAAACCAAAAAATATCGAACAACTCTATAGCGAAAGTTTTAGTGATTTCCGCGTAGAACCCTCATCAGATCTATGGAAGAGCATCTCCTCAAAACTTGCCTGGAGAAACTTCTTTTCCTTTAGCCCTACTACATTAAATGCCTACTACATAGCCGGTCTCCTCACCATTGCAACCGCCGGTGCCTTACTATTAACCAAAACAGTAACTGATAGCAATCAGGAAACAAAAGAAATTACTATAAATAAGGCAAATGAAAACGCGGTTATAACACCCATGCAAGAAAATGAGGCAGAACCAAAAGAAGTAACAATACCCGAGAGAAGTCGGAAGTCGGAAGTCGGAAGCCGGAAGCAAAAAATCAAAAGTCAGAAGCCAGTACCTGGTACACAGGACGCCGCGTCGTCCACCATAGTGGTGGCGAAAGCGGATACCCAGAAACTCTCTTCCTCAGCCATAGGTACAACGAAAACAGAAACTCAGGAATCAATTTCAAGCATCAAATACATATCACCCAGCAACCAGAACCCAGAACCCAGCACCCATGAACTCGCAACTCCACACCCAAAACTCACTCAGAACCCAGCCTCGTCCTCCGTAGTTTTAACGAAGGAGGATAACCAGAAACCAGTAACCAGTAACCAGTCCCCCGACCCCTGGCCCAATATCGACTCACTCTTTACCAACCAAACCCCCACTCCCCCACAACACACCATCCAATTCCCAAACGCATTCACCCCCAACTCAAATGGACCAACAAACGGATACTATACCCCCGGAATACCGAACAATGATGTATTTCATCCAGAGTACAAAGGTGTGGTTGAATATCACTTAAGTATATTTAACCGCCGTGGAGAACTGATCTACGAAAGCCATGAAATAAATACTGGCTGGGATGGATATATAAACGACCGTCTCGCAGCACAGGGCGTTTACGTATGGAAAGCCCGCGGCAAATATAGCAATGGAAAAAATTTCATTAAAGCCGGAAACGTAATGTTAATAAAGAAATAAAGAATGTATAATACTATTTACAAATTAAGGATAGTGGGACGAAGTGATGGTTGAACTAACAGCACCTAATCCCTAATCCCTGGTACCTAATACCTGGTTCCAATTACATAAAATAAACATAAAGATTAAACAGCTAAAAGCAAAAATATAAAAACATAACGCTATGAGCTCCAAAAGCAATATCACCAAAAAACTTGTCACCCTTTTTGTAGTAATTTCTATTACAGCACTTTCTGCCATTAATTTGTATGGGCAACCAACATGGGTTGTTCCCCCAACAGTTTCAAATATTACTGCAATAAACGGGGAATTCAATGTTAGATTAACCGATTTAACAGGAGATGTAACTATTCATTATTTAGTTTGGAGGTTTCAGCGGTGCTGGGGTCCACAAGAAATAAAAGATCGCGCAGCATTACCACCAGATGGAGAAATGAGAGCTAGTGGTTCTTTTACATATTCATTAGGCGATGATAATACTATCATAACAGAGTTTTTTGAAAATATGTTTCCAGATAGACCTTTAAATGAAATAAACATTGCTGTCGAATATGCTCTAAATACTTTTTTGCCTTCAGAATGTTTCCAGTTTGCAACACCTGCCTGTCCAATAATCAAGGTCGGTACAGCCCTAATCCAACTAGGTGAATGTTTGCCTTCATCTAATGTATTTTTTAATGCAAATTTTATTCCATTTATTGAATCAGGCATATTAAAAGGAACCAGCTGGACTGTTGATTGGGGAGATAGCGACCCTGTGTCTACATTTGTTTCTCAGTTTAATGATGATTTGCCTGATACTGTTGCCGGGGCAGCGGTTCCCAGCATGACTCATATTTATGATGTACTGGATACTGATTGTAATTACCAGGCTACATTTACAATAGAAAACCCTTGTGGTGAAACAGATAATGGGAGTAAGGTTTTTGTTGTACATGGAAGAGACGATGAAGTAGATGGCTTTCTGGATGTAGTTGACAATGCAACAGGTTCAAACGTTATTGAAGTATGTGAAGGATTGGAAGTTGATGTTACTCTTAGAGATAATAGTACCTGGAACTGCCAGAATCCGGTTGTACCACCCCCTCTTGTCGCACAGCCAAATGATGATGATCGTTATATTCAATGGTTGTATGGTGTAGATGGAAGTACTATAACCGGAACAGTTGATATTGAAAGTGATTCAGAGCCTTTTACAGGGACAAGATATGTGACCTCCTCTTCTACTTCCCTTAGCCAGGTTATCACAATTCCTGCAACCAGTAACGCTGGTGAAACATTTACAGTAACAATGCGAAATTGGAATAAATGTAATCCCGGAATACTTGATTATATTGATATTTCTGTAGATATTGTTGTTATTTCTACTCCTACAGCAAGCATGCAGGTAGATTTCTCAATCTGCGAAGCTGATATTGGAAGTACCAATATTACTCTTACCGCTTTAGGTGGTGGTGGTGGTATTAATTTTGACTGGACCGTTGTTGACCCATTGTTAGGGACAACTGTATATCCTAATGAACCCAGTCCGTTTGTTCTTGATGTTTCCGCCGATCTTTCAGTTGGAGCCAACAACTTTCAATTAATACAGGTACAGGCAACCGGTGGAAACGGATGTATTCTTACCGGTTCTCCGATTGATGCTACTTTGGTTACTGTAAACCCAATAATCACAAATAACACCATTAATGCACCCCAGACTATTTGCGAAAATACTATTCCGGCTGAAATGACAGGTTCAGTACCAATCGGTACTGGTTCAGGACCAACCTATTTTTGGGAAAGCAGCATTGTATCTGGTGTAACAGGATTTGGCCCTGCTGCTGCCCCTAGAACAGCCCAGAATTATACAGCACCCGCAGGACTAACTCAGACAACCTGGTACAGAAGGAGGGTGGATTATGGCGGTTGTACAGATTATAGTACTGCTATTAAGATAACAGTTAATCAAAACCCAACGACAGCTGATGCCGGATCTGATCAAATAGACATAGCTACATGCGGATTTACTACAGTAACTCTTAACGGAAACAATCCTACTGTAGGAGCAGGAACATGGACCATTCGAAGTGGTGTGGGAGGCTCATTTACTGATCCTTCTGTAAGGAATACTACATTTTCAGGAACAGCGGGTAATTCATATACTTTACGCTGGACAATTGCTAATGCCCCATGTACTGATTTATGGGATGAGATGACAGTTAAGTTCAATCAAAATCCTACCCCTGCCGATGCCGGATCTGATCAAATAGACATAGCTACATGCGGATTTACTACAGTAACTCTTAACGGAAACAATCCTACTGTAGGAGCAGGAACATGGACCATTCGAAGTGGTGTGGGAGGCTCATTTACTG
>Ga0307991_1002139_pt1 | contig 13507 bp, 14 predicted proteins | sample EllFjometagen131_FD_203146 | JGI IMG/M metagenome (GOLD analysis project Ga0307991, IMG submission 203146) | Marine microbial communities from Ellis Fjord, Antarctic Ocean - #131 | ecosystem: Environmental > Aquatic > Marine > Unclassified | place: Southern Ocean | collected 2014-10-08
TACAACATAATCTCCACAGTCCACGTGTGGTGTAAATGTAGGCTTATGTTTTCCTCTTAAAACTGTAGCTACTTCAGTAGCAAGACGTCCTAGTCTTTTTCCAGCTGCATCGACAACTAACCATTCGCGTTTAATTGTGTTTTCATTTGCCATAAATGTTTTCATTTTATACCTCCTAATGTTTCATAAGGCTTGTGGGTTATAAAACAAAATGTACCTTTAATATGATATCATTTTAGTATTTATATGTCAACAAATTTTGATTAACACCAGTTAATTTTTTTAACTAATTTTATCTCCGGGCATTAATTTGTCAGACATCTCTATAACATACAATTCCTTTTTACTATTTTCTCCACAAAGAACCATGCCTTCTGAAAGTTCTCCTCTAAGTTTCATTGGTTTTAAGTTTACCACTACTTGTACCAATTTACCTATTAGATCTTCGGGTTTATAAAATTCCGCTATGCCAGAAACAATGTTTCTTATTCTGTCTCCAGTATCAATTTTTGAAACTAAAAGTTTCTTAGCGTTCTCATGTTTTTTACATTCTATAATTTTTCCAACTCTAATATCTAATTTAGTAAAATCTTCAAATTCTATTTCTGATGATATTGGTTTGACTTTTGGTTCTTCTATTTTTGGCTTGCCAATGTTCATCATTTTTTTTATTTCTAGAGATTCTTTTTCCATATCTAATCTAGGAAATAAATGACTTGGTTTTTTAACAACTTTGTATGTTTTCTTCGAACCAAAACCTAATCCTTCAAAGTCTTGTAAGTCCTTTTCAACATCTAAAAATTCAAATACTTTTGCAGGTGCTTCTATCAAGAAAGGACGGTATAGTATAGTTATTATCCTAATGCTTTCTAATAGATGATACATTACAGATTCTAAAACATCTTTAAGTTCTTCATGCTTTGCTAATTCCCAAGGAAATGTGTCATCAATTAACTTATTTGTACGTCTAACTAATGCACTTATATCTTGTAATGCTTTTGAAAGCTTAAACTGATCCATATTCTTTTGATAGTTAACAAAAGTGTTTTTAGTTACATTTTGTAAATCTTCTTCAAATACGCTATATTCATGTTGATGTTTTTTCTTCTCAACCGTTCCATCAAAATATTTATTAACCATGGAAATACTTCTTGAAACTAAATTACCATAATCATTAACTAAATCCGTGTTAATTCTGGCTATGTAATCTTCTGGAGTAAATACTCCATCGTTCCCATATTGTATTTCTCTAACTATATAGTACCTAAAAGTGTCTAAACCGTATCTTTCAACAAGTTGTTCGGGATAAATAACATTGCCTTTCGATTTCGACATCTTGCCGTCTTTCATCATGTACCAACCGTGAGCGAACAGCCTAAATTTAACTGGAATATCTAAAGCCATTAGCATGATTGGCCAATATATTGCGTGAAACCTTAGCACGTCCTTCCCTACGACATGAATAACTTCATCTCCACCAGCCCAAAATTTGTTGTATAAATCCTGATTATCTGAGCCAAAACCTAAAGATGTAATATAGTTTGTAAGTGCATCAATCCAAACATAAATAACGTGTTTGGGATTTGATTTAACTTTAATTCCCCATGTAAAGGCCGTTCTTGACGCAGATAAATCAAGCAACCCTGATTTCACAAAAGAAACAACTTCATTTTTTCTAGTTTCAGGAACAATAAAATGCGGATTGTCATCAATAAATTTTAGTAACTTATCCGCATATTTAGAAAGTCTTAAGAAATATGTTTCTTCTTTTAAAACTTTCGTAACACTTCCGCAGTCCGGACATTTATCACCATCAACTAATTGCGTTGGCGTAAAATAAGACTCACAGCTAACACAATAGTTACCAGTGTATTCCCCTAAATAAATATCATCATTAGCTAGTAATTTTTCAAAGATTTCTTGAACAATCAATTTGTGTCTTAGTTCAGTAGTTCTTATAAAGTCGTCATTTGTAATATTTAACAACTTCCATAAATCTTGAGCTAAGGTTGCCATGTAATCCACGTGTTCTTGTGGCGTTTTATTGTTTGCTTTAGCTGCTTCTTCAATTTTTTGACCATGTTCGTCTGTTCCTGTTAGGAATCTTGTCTCATAACCTTTTAAATCCTTATACCTTCTAATACTGTCACAAAGACATGTTGTATAAGCTGAACCGATATGAAATTTCCCACTAGGGTAATATATTGGTGTTGTTATATAAAATGTTTTTTTCATTGAATCCACCTCGTTAATATACTATTTTCTTTTTTAATTTATCTACAGCTTTTTCATTCAAAACCGCGCGTACTATTTCAAATACAAACTCATATATCGCGCCTACCGATCTACCAGTTATAAAAAATCCATCCCTCACAACTTTTAAATCATTCACGCGTTTAGCTTTTCCCATATCCTTTTCGGTTCCGGGAAAAGATGTATATTCTTTATTATCCATAATGCCCATCAAGCCAAACACAGTTGGAGCCGCACAAATAGCCATTAGCCATTTTTTTTGCTTATAGAAATCAAAAACTATTTTTTTAACAGCCTCTTCATTTCTTATTACAAAAGAATGAGCCCCTCCAGGAATTAATAAACCATCATAATCGAAAACACTTAATTTCTTCATAGGTTTATCAGGTATTATTTTAGTGCCATATGAACCAATTACAGTTTTTTTATTATAAACTGATACTAAATCGACTTCAATGTCGGCTCTTTTTAGTAAGTCTACAGTTGCTAAAGCCTCCATGTCTTCGAAGCCGTCTGATAATAAACATGCAAATTTCATATAATCACTCCTTTTCGATTTTAGAGTTTAAGTATTCAGTATAAATTTGATTTTTTGGAAATCCTGTCATTTGAGCTACTCTTTTCATAGCTTCGGTTTTCTTTAATCCTGTATTTACAAAATAATCTACTTGCTCAACAATACTTAAGTCAGATTTTTCTAGTTTATCTTGATAACCTTCAATAATAACAACTAATTCCCCTTTAAGTTCAGGAAGTTCATTGTACTCACTAAGATTTCCGCGGATTATTTCTTCATAGCTTTTTGTAATTTCTCTGGCTATGCAAAAATTTCTTTCTCCTAAAACTTCATACATTGATTTAAGCGCTTGTTTAATTCTATGAATCGCTTCATAGAATATTAGCGTTTCTTTTCTATATTTTAGTTCTTCTAATTCAAGATTTCTTTTATTTGTCTTTGAATCTAAGAAACCATAGAACATAAATGGATGTGTTTTAATTCCGGACATAGTTAATGCCGGTAATAATGCATTAGCTCCGGGTAGTGATACAACATTATATCCCTTATCCAATACCCTTCTTACCAATTCATATCCTGGGTCACTTACTAAAGGCATACCCGCGTCTGATACTAATCCAATATCTAATCCGCTTTCTAAATCTTTGATTACGTTACCTAATTTCATCAATTGATTATGCTCATGAAAACTAATTAATGGTTTTTTAATTTCAAAGTGATTTAATAGTTTTATTGTTACTCTTGTATCCTCGGCGTAAATTTTACTAACTTCTTTAAGTGTTTTTAAAGCTCTTAAGGTTATGTCTTCAAGATTACCAATCGGAGTAGCTATTAAATACAAAGTACTTTTATTAGATTGATAATTAAGATTTCTTTTCATAAGATTCATCCCCTAAGTGGAATATTTCTAATACCTCTTTAGTATATTCGTTGCTTTCATCATAAATAACTAAAGGCTTTTCAATCTTTAAGTCACCTGTATTTCCATTTGCTCTAGCATCAATTAATATCATCATTGCATCTTTAGATATTTTTGTGTAAACAAATTTCATCCTCTTAACAACAAATCCATGTTTGTTAAGTAATAAAATTATTTCTTCTAAACGATTAGCTCTATGAATAAAGTTCAAAGACCCTCCATTAGTAATCATTTTTTTTGCCGATACAATTATACCTTCTAAATCGATATACACTTCATGTCTAGCTATCGTGAAAGCATCTAAATCATTTAAGAATTTATCATGATGATATTTAAAAAATGGTGGGTTAATAGTAATAATATCAAAAATGTTTGTTTCATAATCTTTATATGCATCTAGAATATCTCTTTTATAAACTTTTATTTGATCTTCAAGATTATTAAGTTTTACACTTTTCTTAGCTAACTCAACAACATCATCTTGGATATCAATTCCAATTATTGGCTTCTTTGTTTTCAAAGATAGATAAAGAGGTATTGGCCCAAGCCCTGTGCCAAAATCAATTATTTTTTTAGCTCTTAAGTTTATTTTAACAAAATCTGCTAATAATAAAGAATCCAAAGAAAAGCGAAACAAGTCTTTTCTTTGAATAATTTTTATACCATCATAAGCTAATAAATCATGAATTTCTTCTTTTGACATGTTACTCCTCTAAATTTAATAATTCTTTATCAACTACATCTAAATTTTCCTGAGATGCTTTTTCTTTAAATTCAATATCAGAAATGTGATATACATGTTGAACATCTTTAATCTTCACTGTCACTTGTTCAAGGATAAAGTTAACATTAGTAACTCTCCCTTTTCCTTCTGGAGTATTGACATATGAATCCATTTTCGGCAGTTTTTGTCTTAATTCCTTGTATTGTTCATTTTCATAGTTAATACAGCATAATAGTTTTCCACAAATGCCTGATATATTATTTGGATTTAATGATAAGTTTTGATTTTTTGCCATTTTAATAGATACTGGTTGAAATTCGCTTAGGAATGTCGTGCAACAAGTTTGACGCCCACAAGGACCAATTCCGCCCAACACTTTAGCTCCGTCTCTAGTACCAACTTGTCTTAACTCAATACGAACATGAAATTCATTAGCTAAATCTTTAACCAATTCACGAAAATCAATTCTTCCCTCAGCATTAAAATAGATTATTAATTTGGCTCTATCTAGCGTATATTCACAATTTAAAAGTTTCATTTCTAGTTTATTCTTTTTAACTAATTCATCAGTTTTTAAAAGAACTCGTTTTTCTTTTTCTACATTTTCTTCGTATCTATTTACATCGCTTGTATTAGCTATTCTTACTATTGGTTTTAATGGTGATACAAGTTCATCATTTCCAATCATCATTTTGTTAGAAACAACAAAACCTAATTCTACACCTCTAGCCGTTTCTACAACAACTTTATCTCCGTTTTTTACATCTATATTTGCAGTATCAAAGTAATATTTTTTTCCTAAGCGATTAAATTGTATCGCTACTACAGAATGTTGCATATTTATAACCTCTTTCTAAGCATATTAGCATTTTATCGAATGCTAATTTGTTGTTGATATTATACTTCAATCTAGTTTTTAATCCAAGCATTTTTGCTAGATTATTTTCTAGATGTTTTTGAGACATCTTTTCAGATAATTTCTTAATTGTTTCTAATTCATCTTTAAAACAAATGTTTTCAAGATGTCTTAGATGATAATTTAATACATCCTTTTGATAAAAAATCATTAATGTTAAAAAGAAATCTGTACTATCCTCTGATTTTAAAATGTCATCACCGTTTTCTTTAAATAGAATTATTGAAGACGCATTCATTTCAAGAAAAGCTTTGTGTAGATCTGTAACAAGTTTTATTACATTTATCATTTGAAAATCTTTTGCTATTTTAATTGCGCTCCCCATATCGGCTGTGTATTCACTTACTGAATTAGCAATATTTATTTCAATACCATTCTCGATTAACTGCTCTTTAATAATGTTTCTGTCAATTGGCGTAAAATGTAAATTTTCAGCTCGAGAAATAATTGTCTTAAGTAACGAATTATAATTTTCTGTTATTAATACTTGATAGATTTCGGCTCCTGGTTCTTCCATTGTTTTCAACAGTGTGTTAGCTGAGTACAAGTTAAATTTATCTGCTTCTTCAATAATATATATTCTTGGACCTTTCTCTAATGAAGCCTTTGAAAATTCTGTTATTAATTCTCTTATTTGTTCCTTTTTTATTACTTTACCTTTTGGTTTTATATAAAACAAATTTGGATGAGTTAAATTATCCACTCTTTTGCAATTATGACATTCATTACACGGATTATGTCCAACGGGGTTAGTGCATAACAAAGTCTTCGCAAACAAGAAAGCTGTTGATGTCTTTTTCGTGCCGTTTGGGCCTTCAAAGATATAAGCATGTGAGATGCGGTTTTGTTTATGACTATTAATAATTATTCTAGAAATATCTTTTTGATATTTTCCAACTTCTTCCCATGTTTTTAAGCTCATAGCAGTCCTTTCTTAGAGGGTTCTATTTATAAGAGTAATTGCTTCTTTCGCAACTATTTCTAAAGGCTGTTCGCCATTAATTCTTTTAATACGATTAGGATATTTTTTTATTATTTCTAGGTATCCTTCATATATTTTTTTGTGAAACTTAAGTGGTTCAAGGTCTAAACGATTCTTTTCGCGTTCTTCCGTCGAAAATACACGTTTTAAGCCTATTTCAGGTCTTACGTCTACAAATATAGTCAGGTCAGGAAAAACGCCGTCAATTGCAAACATATTGATTGCAAGGACTTTATCAAATCCTAATTCTCTACCATAGCCTTGATAAGCTAAAGAACTATCAACGTAGCGATCGCATAGCACTATTTTTCCAGCTTCTACAGCCGGTATAATTTTTTGATTTAAGTGTTGGCTTCTAGAAGCTGCATACAGTAACGCTTCCGTTCTCGGGTCCATTTCTTTATGTTCTACATCATGAATTATATCTCTAATTTTTTCTGATATCTTAATGCCTCCAGGTTCTCTAGTAACTATCACTTCATAACCCTTATTGATAAAATACTTTTCTACCACCTTGATTACTGAAGTTTTACCTGAGCCATCAGGTCCTTCGAAACTTATAAATTTGCCTTTCATAATTTCACCTGCTTTACCTTACTATTATCTCACAATTATGCAATTTTTTAAATATATTATTTTAATTAAATATATTAGTATGATACAATATATAAAAAGGAAGATATATTATGCAAATTGATATTAGAAATTTATCTTTTGCCTATGGTCACAAAACTGTAATTAATGGGTTGTCACACTCAATTAATTCTGGGGATTATGTTGTTATTAGAGGTAAAAATGGGACTGGGAAGTCCACTTTAATTAAATGTTTACTCGGTATCAATTCTGTTAAAAACGGAATGATTTTTTTGGATGACACAGATATAAATGCCTATAAACATTGGACTAAGTTTGGATATGTTAGTCAAGACTTTGATGATTTTAATTACGAATTCCCTTTAACTGTAGAAGAATTGTTAAAGTTTTCTTCTGTTAAAAAAGGAACACAGCATAATTATTTGAAATTATTAGACCAAATGGGTATTTTAGAAATCTTGAACCAGAATATAAATTCTTTATCAGGTGGACAACTTCAAAGAGTTTTTATCGTTAGAGCTATGCTCAACAATCCTGAAGTATTAATATTAGATGAGCCAACCGCTTCAATTGATAAACAAAATACAGAGTTCTTCTATAAAACGATTGATGAGTTTAATAAAGAAGGAATAACTATTATTTTAATCACACATACTGATTCTATAGAATATATTAATTATACACATACTTTAACACTGAATTTAGATTTAACTTCAGTAATCGATGTTAAGCCTCCCGTCGAAGGAGATGATGCTCTATGATGTTATCATTCTTGAGTGATTTGTTTACTTTAGACTTTATGTTAAGAGCATTTATAGCCGGTATTATCTTGGGAATTTTAGCTCCTTTAATTGGTTCTATTGTAGTTGTTAGAAGGTTATCTTTTATCGCTGACACTTTAGGTCATTTCTCTTTGGTAGGTATATCAGTTAGTTTATTCTTATCCACCTTGGGGATATCAATTTTTTTTGAAAGACCACTATACTTAGGAATTGCATTTTCAATTGTCGGAGGATTCTTAATCGAGTTATTCCGAAGATCCTATAAAAACTATAAAGAAATTTCTATGGTAATTGTAATTTCTTTAGGTTCTGCATTAAGCGCAATTTTCTTTTCATTATCAAAAAAAACCGGATCATTATATAATTATCTTTTTGGATCAATCCTAACTATTACAGATTACTATTTGATACTAATTATAATTATTGCGATTATAGTAATTGCTCTATTTGTGATTTTTTGGAAACAGATACTTTCTGTCAGCTTTGATGAAACAACAGCTAAATTTTTAGGAATTAATGTTGGGCTTTTTCAAATGATGTTTATGATACTTCTATCTATTGTAGTTTCTGTATTGCTTGAATCTGCTGGAGTCTTACTGATTTCATCAATGATGATTATACCAGTAGCAGCAGCTATGAGAATTGGATTGAGTTTTAAATCAACTTTAATTTTATCAATTGTCTTCTCGGAGCTAAGTGTCTTCTTTGGACTATGGGTCGCATATTCCGTAAAGATTCCTTCTGGAGCAGCTATTGTTTCTGTTAATATATTAATATTAATAATTATCGCAGTCATAAAAAAAACTGTTCAAAGACGTAATATAGCAAAATTAGATTCACTACAAAGATAATATAAAACGCTGATTATATGAATCAGCGTTTTTTTAATATGTTATCTCTTCTAAATATAAACCACAAGCAGGTGCTAAGTTTTTAGTATGTTCCCTGCTTTTTTCTTTGATTATTTCTTGTATGTTTAAATCCGAATTACCAGTAGAAATTTGAACTAATGCATAAACTAAAATTCTAATCATATATCTTAAAAAACCATTTCCTTCAAATACTAACGTTAACTCATTGTCAGTTTTGTTCAAGTCCGTTTTGTATATTGTCCTAACTGTTGAATCAGGTTGCCCTTTACAAAAACTTGTGAAATCATGGGTTCCAATCAATTGTTTAAGATTCTCCAAAAGAGTATCAGTATTTAACTCTTTAATATACCACTCATAATTAATTCTAAAAGGGTTCCTCTTATTTAACAAAATTTTATATATATATCGTTTTTTATACACATCATATCTTGAGTGAAATAATGGATGTATTTCTTCCACTGATTTAACTAATATATCATTTGGTAACTGATAATTTAAGTACTCCAACCACTTGGCTTTTGTTAAAGGCTTATCAGAATCAAAATGAAATACATAGTTTAGTGCGTGTACGCCTGCATCAGTTCTTGAAGCTCCTTGAACCAAAGTATGAAATCCATTTACAGCTGAAATAACTCTAGTTAATTCGCCTTGTATGGTTGTTTGATCTTTTTGAATTTGAAATCCATTATAATTGTGACCATCATAACTAATTACACACTTGTATCTTTGACGAGTATCTGGTTTAGTAAATAAAATAATTCTTTTAATACAATCACTTTCGAAGTCTAATTTTAGCGGATTCCCCAAACTATTATACCCATAAAACATATGAGAATTATCTATTGTAGAAACGTCAACATCTTCAAATAATTTTGCGTACTTTAATAAAGCTTTTTCTACATCGTTTTTTCCAAGAAATACTTTTTCATCTAATTTTAATCCTACGTCTTGATGTAGTAATTTAAAATTAATAACCATTTAAATCACCTTATTAACTATCGCGCCAGCTAAACACAATAATGTAAAAATACCACTATATACATCGATCATAGAAAATTTTAGTACGTTAATCCTTGTTCGTGGTTGTCCAGGAACAAAATTTCTGGACTCCATAGCATCAGCTAATTCTTCACTTCTCATAAAAGCTATAATAAACATAGGGACTAACAATGAAATAATCTGTTTTAATTTATCCTTCAGTTTTCCCTCACTAAAGTCGGCCCCTCGGCTGGCTTGAGCAGCCATGATTTTTTGAGCTTCATCAAAAATAGTTGGTATGTATCTAAGGCTCAAGGATATAATCAAAGCAAAATCTTCTGAATTAAACCCTATCTTTTTCAATGGTCTCAGTAAGCTTTCAATCCCGTGCGTTAAATCCGTTGGTTTAGTTGTTAAAGTCAAAACTGTTGTAAAGGTTATTATGATTAAAATCCTAACTACAACAAAAACAGACATCTCTATACCTTTTTCATATATTGTTAGAGAAAAAGAATAAAAATCAGTTCCAAAATTAACATATCTTAGAATGATATATACACCCAAAATAAATGCAATAAACATTAGAATTTTAAACTTGCCAACTCTAACAAGTAATCTCCAAATTATAAATGCTAAAACAACTCCGATAACACTATATAAGTTGAAATGCATATTAGCTTGAGACAATATCTTGCCTTCTGTATTTAATGCAACCTGAAAAACAAACGTGAAGATTAGTAATACAAATATAGCTTTCAAGCCTTTAATTACTTTAATAATTGAAATTCTTCCTAAAAGTAGAATAAATAGTGCTATTCCCAAAGCCATGAATAATTGAGCAATATTTTCTAACATGAAAACCGCAATCATGAGAAACAATACAGCTACTATTTTTGTTCTAGGGTCTAATTTATAAAAGAAACCTTTTCCTGGAATGTATTGACCAATGATAATGCTATTCATTCTTGGTCACCCTATTTAATTCTTTAATAACATCTTCTACGGTTTTTTGATAGATATTAATGTCTAAATTCATTGTTTCTTTTATATGCTTCAGTGTTTTTATTGTATTTGGAAAGTCTAAATGATTTTTATCCAAAATATCACTCTTAAAAAGTCTTTCGGGTGAACCATCAAATGATAACTCGCCATCTTTTAGTACAAGCACTCTATTAAAATACTGATATACTAAATCCATATCGTGAGTAATAATAATTATTGTTTTATTCGTTTTTTTGTGAATATCTTTAAACAACCTCATTAATATATTTTTACCTTCAGGATCTAATCCACTTGTCGGTTCGTCTAACACTAATATTTCAGGATCTAAAGCTAATATACCAGCAATACTTACTCTTTTCTTTTCTCCACCACTTAGATTAAATGGATTTCTGTTTAAATATGATTCATCTAAACCTACTAATTCTAGGGATTCTAAAGCTACTTTTTTCGCCTCTTCAATAGATACTTTAAAATTGAGTGGTCCAAACATAATATCTTTTTCTACAGTGTCTTCAAACAACTGATATTCTGGAAATTGAAATACCAATCCCACACTCTTTCTGATACTATTATATTTTATTTTTTTGTCTCTTTTTTTAGTTATTATATTATTAAAAATCTCAACCGTCCCTGATGTAGGGAAAATTAATGCATTCATATGTTTTGCTAGTGTTGACTTACCAGATCCGGTATGTCCTACTAAAGCTATAAATTCGTCATGTTCCAATATACTCAAAGATATGTTGTGAATCGCCTTATATGTTACCTTTGAATAAGATGCATATTCATGAGTTACTTGGTTAAAGCGTATTCCCATAATTTTTCCTTAACTTCTATATTTTTTACTAAAGAAGCAACCTCTAAAGCCACTGGCAATTCTAAGTGGCATTCATGGAATACTTCCGGTTTTTTTAATATTTCAGCTGTTTCTTCAAAGGCATACAGTTCGCCTTTATTCAATATCAGCATTTTATCTGCTAAAAGTGCTTCATTAACATCATGAGTTATCATAATGATCGTCAAGCCTTCTTTGTTTAGAGTTTTAATATAATTAATTAAATCATTTCTTGTATAAGGGTCTAACATAGATGTCGCTTCATCAAATATGAGAATATCGGAATGCATAGCCAAAATACCAGCTATAGCTACTCGTTGTTTTTGGCCCCCTGAGAGATTAGATGGTTGTTTATCTAGAAATTTCGACATACCTACTTTTTTCGCATAAAATTCTATTTTTTGTAACATTTCTTCTCTTGGAACACATAAATTTTCCATACCAAAAGCAATGTCGTCTCTTACAGTGACACCCACAAATTGGTTATCTGGGTTTTGGAATACTATTCCTATTTTTTTTCTTAATTCATAGGCTGTCTCATCGTTTAGCAAAACTTGATCAATAAGAATTTCACCTTTTTGAGGTTCTAATAATCCTACTAACGTTTTAGCTAAAGTTGATTTTCCTGAGCCATTATGACCTAAAATAGCTATCCATTCGCCTTTATTAATCTCAATATTAATATTTTTTAAACCTAATTTTTTTTCATTATAAAAAAAACTTACGTCTCTAACAGAAATAATACTCATATAAGCACCGTCCAACTAATCATTATATCAAATAAAGCAAAAATTACCTAATTAAATAATACATTTTCGATATCTCTTAAAGCTACTATTCCTAGTAGTTTTTGCTCTCTTTTTCCTTGTTCAGTAACAAGAAGTAAGAGAAGTTCTCTTCTGCTTTTTAAGTCATTTGTAAAAAAGTCATATGCTTCATTAATAGAAGCGTCTCTACCAATAAAATCAAAGTACTTTCTTGGATCAGAATTTAAATCAATCGATTCTAGAATATCTCTTATTTTCATATCTTTTGTAAGAGATTTATGTTGATTCATTGAGAGATAATCATAAACTGATTTTTCTGTAAATACACCCATTAATTCATCATGATCAATAATAGGGATTGTATTAAACCCATGTTCTTTTAACATATTTATTACTTCCCCAACATTTGTATTTAATCCTGCAGTTTTTAAATTAGAAAACTTTATCATTATGTTTTCTACTTTTAAAGGTTCACAGATTTTATCTACAACCTTTTCAAAATCTGCAAGAAATTTTTCACTTGGAATTACAACATCATTATTATGAGAAATTATATTTCTAATTTGTGATGCTTGATGAAGAATATCAAAATTAAGTTTATTCGCAATTAATGGATTTTGATTGCTTTTTTTAATTTTGTATATTGTAGACATAAATCCTGAATACGAATAATTCCCTCGGTTATATTCTATTCTAAGAAATTTTTCTAATTTCTTGAAGAAATCTAAAAATTTTTCTTCGTTTGACATGTGAATCACTCCTTGTTGTTTGCTTTTGAACGTATTAATCAATTAACTTTAATTCGATCATGTTTACTAAATTCTGAATTTAGATATACCGCTAAACCACCATCTTCTTTTCAATCAATAGCTCCTTATTTGTATATCCTCATTTATATTATACATCATCCAATAGCTTAGATTAAGTATTTATTTAAATACTATTTTTTTTATAAAAAAACCGAGATAAAAATACCTCGGTTTTATGAATTGTATTGATTTATTAAACTAATTCAATAACAGCCATTGGACAAGAATCGCCTCTTCTTGGTCCAATTCTATAAATACGTGTATATCCACCATTACGTTCCTTAAATCTAGGCCCTAATTCAGTGAATAACTTTGCCATAGCAAATTGATCATTAAGTTTTAAGTCTCTAACTGTTTTTTCTGCTACTCTAGCTGAATTTAAGTCGCCTTTTTTAGCAAGAGTAATTAATTTTTCAACAGTTCTTCTAATTTCTTTAGCTTTTGTAACTGAAGTTTCAATTCTCTCATGCATAATAAGTTGCGTTGCTAAATCACGAATTAGTGCTTTACGATTAGAGCTATTACGACTAAGTTTTGTATATCCTCTACTACTCATT
>Ga0307991_1002141_pt1 | contig 13503 bp, 17 predicted proteins | sample EllFjometagen131_FD_203146 | JGI IMG/M metagenome (GOLD analysis project Ga0307991, IMG submission 203146) | Marine microbial communities from Ellis Fjord, Antarctic Ocean - #131 | ecosystem: Environmental > Aquatic > Marine > Unclassified | place: Southern Ocean | collected 2014-10-08
CTACGCTTAAAACTGACTGTTACCAGTCAGCCTCCAAGGACTCGCTACCCGGTGGTCGACCTACCTTCCGGGACGGGCTTCCCACCCGCTGGATTACACGACCTTGCCCGGCCGCACTAAAGATTTGCCCCCCCATTGCATACGCCTTTTCCGGTGTGTCCATGTAATGGAAACTGTAAATAACGGCTAAAAAGGACACAAAGAAAATAGCGACCAGAAAAAAAGAAGACAGAAAATCAATGGTAAAAAAGAGGGAGAATGCAGTCAGATAATCAAAGGATGCCGTCATATTTCCGGATAGGAATAAATTCCAACCGGCACAAATCAGGCCCAGAAGACATCCGGCAGCTATGCCAAAAACGCTGACCGTCTTCATTAGCAAGAACTGCCGTTTTAGGAGAAGAGGTAAAAACCCGCCGGCAATAATAATCCCTAACGATACCCAAAAAAGAACCATCAATTCCTCAGTCATTCAAGCATGTTAAACTTGCTTAAAAAGGCAGCTACCGTTCCGGGGCATTGCCCGGAAACAAAAAAACCATTATATTTTATATGCTTAAAAATTGGTATATATTGATAATTAAATTCCAAGTCAACATCCTTCTTATTATCTCTTGAATCATTGATAATTCCGATGGAACTTGATTATTTAATTTTTTCATAGTAATTATATTTTTTTCTAAAAATGGGTATTTTTTAGACAACGTCTTTAAATAATAAATAAAAAGCTTTTAACTGATTAAATAGTTTGAGGAGGTATGCATGAAAAACAACAAAGTAAAAGATTTAATGATCCCGCTGACGGAATACGCGACTGTTTCCGAAGAAGCCACCTTGTTCGAGGCTGTCAAGGCATTGGACGCGGCCCAGAAAAATTTAGGCCAGGACCGCTTCAAACATCGCGGTGTACTGGTTTATGACAAAAACAATAAAATTATCGGAAAACTGGGTCAGCTGGATATACTCAAAGCCCTTGAACCGAAATATTTTGAAATGCAGGATCGTCCGGGCATGAAAGGCCTTGGTTTCAGCAAACAATTTATGAAATCAATGCTGGATAATTTTCGACTGCTGGATGGGGCATTGGAAAACATCTGCAAAAAAGCAGGCGAAACAATAATCAATAAATTTATCGTGATGCCGACTGAAGGTGAATTTGTGGATGAAAACGTTTCAATGAATGAAGCCATTCACCAACTGATCTTAGGACATCATCAATCTCTGCTGGTAACCGACAAACAAGATGACATCGTCGGAATTCTAAGACTCACCGATTTATTTTCAACAATTTGCCAGAGCATGCATGAATGCGGCATTGAATAAACGGCTGTGCATGGGGTACTTTTTCTAAAAATTCACCCCCCATAGGACATGGCAAGGAGGAATCTCTTAATGGATAGCGTACAAGTTCTCGAAGAAAATAAAAAAAACTGGACGAAGATCATCGCTCTGCTCGCGGGCGTCTTTTTGTTTGCCATCGTTTATTTTTCCCCCCAATGGTTTGATGCGGTGGATCCGGCAGGCAAACATTTTGCTTTGTCCCAGGAGGGTAAAGGGGCCCTGGCTGTATTTTTACTGGCCAGTACCTGGTGGATATTTGAAGTCGTTCCCATCGGCGTGACCAGCCTGATGATCGGTGTTCTCCAGGTCCTGTTTTTAATCCGGCCGGCCAAAGAGGCTTTCAAGGATTTCATGGACCCGTCGGTATTGTTTATTTTCGGCTCCATCGTCATCGGGCTGGTGTTCACCAAAACCGGACTGACGCGACGGCTGGCCTACAAAATGCTTATGATTGTCGGTGAGCGCACCAGCATGATCTATCTGGGCTGTTTTATTGTGACGGCCGCCCTCTCCCATATTATGGCCCATACGGCTGTGGCAGCCACCATTTACCCACTGTTGATGACTATTTATGCATTATATGGCGAAGGCGACAAGCCGACCAAATTCGGTAAAGGTCTTTTCATCGGTATGGCTTATGTGGCCGGTGCCGGCAGCATTGTCACTCTGCTGGGAGCGGCCCGGGGGGCCGTGGCCATTGGATTTTTCAAAGATGTCATGAATCAGGATATCGGTTTTTTCGAGCTCACTTATTATATGCTCCCCATCGGCTGGCTGATGACATTCTTATTGTGGGGATTTTTTATGATTGTCTGCAAACCCGAGAAAAAAACCATTCCGGGTTTAAGGGAAAAAGCCACACAGCTTAACGCGGCACTGGGGAAAATCACCCGGCAGGAAATTATTGCCGCCAGTATCGTCGGTGCCTGTGTTATATCTCTGGGGGTTATTGCCGTATTAAAATCGGTTATTCCCGGTTTTCACCCACCCCATAAAACAGCCGTTATCCTGTTATCCACGGTCCTGTTTTTTATTGCCGGTATTTTGACCATTGAAGACCTGGAAGAAATTCCCTGGAATATTATCCTGCTGTTTGCCGGTGCCATGAGTATCGGTTTCTGCCTGTGGCAGACAGGGGCGGCTGAATGGCTGGCTATCAACTGGCTGGTTATGTTCAAAGAAGCCAACTGGTTTGTCTTTGTTATGGGCATCGCCTTTTTTGTCATGATCATGACAAATTTTATCATGAATGTGGCCGCCATTGCCATTTCACTGCCCGTGGCGTTGGTTATTGCGCCTTACCTGGGGGTGGCCGGGGAAGTCATTCTTTTTGCCTCGCTGGTGACCGCCGGTATGCCGTTTCTGCTGCTGGTTGGCGCGGCGCCTAATGCCATTGCCTATGATTCGAAGCAGTTTACCACCGCAGAATTCTTTCTTTACGGTATTCCGGCCAGTATCATTTTGATGGCTGTTACCGCTTTTGCTGTTTTTGTTTTATGGCCCATCATGGGCATGCCGATTACAACCGGCGGATAACGTTTTAGACCCCAAACCAACTCATCTATAAGACTTTGATATTATTCATGAGTTGTTTTTCCCTAAGTTGAACGATTGTCGAGGTTGCCGCATATACAAGGAAAATACGTTGCTGCTATAGTCGTTTATGCGGTAGCGCATTTGACGCAGTAGATGCGGTGAGATCGGCAATCCCATAGGGTTTTGAATTTTGAAACTTAAAATAGATCAACACCCTTAAGTAAAGCTAAAAAAAATTTAAAAAAAATTTAAAACGCTCAATTTAGGTTTTCGATACAGTGGTAAGCAAACACCATGAAATACTTTTCATAGATGGCCCTGTGCTTATTCAGGGCCATCTATGATGATTTCATATCTTGATGGCGTCGTTAAAAATCCCATCTACTGCGTTGTATTGATTTTTCAGCCATTCAATATACTACATGTATTATTTCTTGTCTGAAAAATCACTACGCCTTGCCATATTTTATAGTATTGGTGGAACTTTTATCTCAGCCATCCGTGTACTTTTTACGAGAACATCATATCTTCGCACACCATATCTTTTTTTTATCCTGAAATCTTAACTCAAAAACCGGGTTGAATATTTCAGCCAATTCTGTCATTATATATTCTGCTTATTTTTCTTAGGACGTGCTTTGTGCAAATCATCCTTTTGGTGACTTCCTGAATTAAGAAAATTCAGGTATCCATTAATTTACTTATCCCCTAAACATATGATTTCTGACAATGAAATACACTGTATTTTCAGCTATGCTGCTGGGCCCGAGAACTAAACAGGAAGATTGCATTTTTGACGGTATTGATCTTTACCAGGCCGATCGCCTGACACAGAAAAAAATAATTGATACTGATTTGCTGGTACTGGGTGTTTGTGACGGCATGGGCGGCCATGACCATGGGGAAGCGGCCAGCCGTTTTGTGTGCAGCCAAATTAAAGAGACATTTGACCGCACCATGTTCAGTGCTGAAAAAATCGAAACACGCTTAACTGAAATTCAGGATTTAACCGCTGAACATTTATCGGCAAACTGCGGAACCACGGTTGCCGGCCTGATGATTATGGATGGTCAAACAATTGGTTTTAATGCGGGAGACAGTCGGGTCTATAAAATTTCAACATCGAAAATGGACTATATCTCCCATGATCATTCGCTGGTGCAGGGCCTGGTTGACAAATCTTTTATTCAGAAGGATTCAGCGACTTCCCATCCGTTAAAAAATGTCATTGATTTTGGCATCGGGCCGATATTCAATGATGTGTGGAAAAATTTTAATATCCATATTTTTGAAGAAACCATTTCAAAAGATGACGGGTATCTGCTCTGTTCCGATGGTGTGAATGACCTGATGAATGAAACGGAAATACATGAACGCCTGATGCCGTCTCCCATTGAAAATGGGGATATTTTATTACAGGCTTTACAGAAAAAAGGCTTAAAGGATAATACCAGCTTCATCATCTTACAAATTCACTGATACAACCATACCGGGGACGATGATTCGATATACAGGGAATAGTTAATGGAAGAGATCATAAAAAAGTGCCTTCCGACATATGACGTGTTGAACAAAATCGGAGAAGGTGTTTATGGATCTGTTTTTCATGTAAAAGACAACTTAAAGGAAAGAGCGGTTAAAGTTGTTCCAATCATGGTTGAGAGATCCATGTCTTTTCGGACCCAGCAGGAACTGGATTCCAAAATCTCCCACGACTTCTATGCTGTTCAGGAATATTACGGCAAAATCAAAGGAGACGGTGTGATTGAAATCCATGATTTCCATCTCATGGATAAAAAAGTCTCCAAACAAGAAGCCAAAGCATATCTCATTATCTTAATGGAGTTTTGCCCGGAAAGTCTGTCAGATCATGTAATCGATCATTACCCGCTTTCTCCCCGGCAGGCAAAAAACCTCATGTGGGAACTGGCGGAAATTTTAAACCGACTGTCCAGCCGAACAGAAGATGCATTCATTGTTAAAGACTTAAAACCGTCCAACCTTTTAATAAATAAAAACGAAAAGTTATTAATTGGCGACCTTGGGGGACTGCAGCGCCTGTACAGCATCTCAACTGCTGCAAAAGCACAATTCACGCCAAACTGGTCGGCCCCCGAACTGATCATCAACAGTGAAACGGCCAATATCCCGAGCCTTCTGTTTTCTTATGGCCTGGTCTGTTATTTCATATGGTACGGCACGCTTCCCTATGACAAAAAGGATTTCACGGAAAGAACCCGGCTGATCAGGGACAATGGGCTTGTCTTTTCCCGTAGTGACATGCCGTATTATACACAGGGGATGATAGAAAAATGCCTGAAGTTCGATCCAAATCAGCGCCCTGAAAATTTTGATGAAATCATTAGAATCTTAAGCGGTGATAAACGCCTGATTATTAATGACCCTTTATTGGCAGCCGGGTCAAAAAGTCCCGAATCAAAATCCACCCGAATCAGGATCACTGAATCAAAATCAAAATATACACCGCCCGCCAAATCTTCTAAACGGAAAAACGGCAAAGACAAAAACATCATTGACATTACTGTGGAACAACTGGAACTTGACAGCAAATCACCGTTTAAAAGACATCAAATCGGAGACACCTGGCGAGAACCGGTAACCGGCATGGAATTTAAATGGGTCCCCGCAGGCGCCTTCCGGATGGGGCCGGGAAACTGGGACACAAACGGCAAAAAAGACGAGTCCCCAGCACATACCGTTTATATTGACGGGTTCTGGGTGGGAAAATACCTGGTCACCCAGGCAGACTGGAAAAAAGTAATGACCCATACATTCTGGAAAAAAATCCGACGCTACAACCAAAACCCTTCCTGGTTTAAAAAAGGACAGGCGTATCCGGTGGAGCAAATTTCATGGAATGAGGCCCGGGGATTTATCCAAAAACTGGTTTCATTCAACAAAAACAAATACAATTTCCGGTTGCCATCTGAAGCAGAATGGGAGTATGCGGCCAGAAGCTGCGGCCAAAACCAAAAATATGCCGGTGATAAGGACCTGGACGCGCTGGCCTGGTACTCCGCCAACAGCGGCATGACCACGAAACCAGTGGGAACAAAACTGCCAAACACGCTCGGGCTCTATGACATGAGCGGAAATGTTTATGAATGGTGCCTGGACGCATACAGTGAGTCCGCCTACAAACAACATAAAAAAAACAACCCGTTAATTACCGGAGAAGGGACAAAACGGGTAATTCGCGGCGGTAGCTGGAGCAATTCTTCCCATGAAATGCGCAGCACGTATCGCGCCAGCGTGAACCCGGATTTTAAAGGAAACTATCTGGGCTTCCGCCTGGTGATGACGTCCGTTCACCGGAAGAAGTTTAATGAGTAGTAAAAAACAGCACAAACACAGACGAACAGGAACTTTCAACGATGGAACAAGACTTCCACTACTATACCATCTACCATCTGTCAGTCCTTGCCGGGTTCTCAAAATTTGACGCACAGACCATCGCCTATGCATCCCAATATGTTGACGATGCCACGGAAAGCGAGCCTATCCGCCCGTTTGAAGATCAGTATTTTGACACAGCCCGGACTGCCCACTACAACCTGGAAGGCTTTACCTGGAATGTTCAAAAAAAAATATACATACCGTTTCATTTCCTGCCCGCGATAATCCGCTGGCAGTCACCCGAAAAATTTTTCTACGTTACCCAGCCGGCCACCGGCGACAAAACCGAACTTGCCACACGGCTGGTGGATGATGCCGTAACTGAGCCCAACCGACGATTCCGACTCATCCGCACCGGCGTTGCCCTCCATACGGTGGCAGACACCTTTTCTCACTTTGGATTTTCCGGCAGGCAACATGATGAAAACAATGTGGGCATCATCTGGTTTAAAGAAAAAAACAAATGGGATGCCCATTTTTTTGAAACCCATGCCGACCTGTTTGTCCCCCGAATAGGCCACCTGGAAGCATTCACATTTCCAGACCAACCCTGGCATCATTGGCGGTATGAAGACAACAACGGTAATCTCATTCTCCGGGATAATACAAACTGGTGCTTAAAAGGCGCTGAACTGATCTATCAGTTTTTAGCAACGACCAAAGCCAAATCATCTGCCGGCCAACCCAAAAACCTGGCCTGCGACTTTCCAGAAGACTATAAGCTTATGACCGATCTTTTTTCCAACAAAGGCAGCCTCGAAAAACGATGCCGCCGATGGCAAAAATACACCGGCGCACCGGATTACAATAAACACCAGTGGCGAAAACAGGCGCTCAAAGGCAATGTGGATTGGGATACCATGTCCCGGTCAAAATTCAGAAACCATGCTGGCCGGCTGACCGGAAAAAAAGGATTTGAAACATCCAAATGGGCCTTTTTCCACCGGGCCGCGTTTAAACAGAGAAGTTTGGTGCTGGGGTGGCTGAATTAATTCGGGTTGTGGAGAAATCCCGGATGCTGGGATATGCCAAACCTCGATATTACATGCTGCCAGAACGAAAACACCTAAAAATTCATTGGCAATAGGCTCGTGGCGGACTGGCGTATAATGCGGCGTAACGTAAAAAAGTGATAAAAACAACGATGTCAATTTTAATAAGCATATGTCGAATTTGGGATTTTGAAAGTATATTATGGTTCCCGTCCCGGACGATATCCTGATTGGACGATATCCTGATTGAACTTTTTGAAATTGATAAAACTCAAATTCCTGCTCAATACCATGATTACTTTGAATAAATATAACGGGGCCAGTCACAGGAAGGATGCCTGAATAAGTCGGAGCAAAATCAATAATCAAGGTTTTGACCCCAAAATCCTCAGCTTGTCGTTCGCTTCCATTATTTGACATCAAGACGTCATGATGTTATAATGTTATAAAAATAAATTTGGAGGTGATATTATGGCGACATTAACAAAACGTTCAACCATCTATTTAGACCCGGTCCTGCATCAGGCATTACGGCTTAAATCCCTTGAAACATCAAGCTCAATGTCAGAAATAATTAATGAAGCATTGAAAGAAGCATTTGCCGAGGATGCTGAAGATATTGCCGCTTTTGATGAGAGATCTGATGAGCCCTTGATCAGCTATGAACAAATGGTCAAGAGGCTTAAAAAAGATGGCCGCATATAAAATATTTTTCAAAAATTCAGTTTGGAAAGATTTTAAATCAATACCGGATAAGGATTTAACAAAAATTCTGGCCTGTATTGAATCTCTCGGGGCTAATCCGCATCAGGTCGGCTGTAAAAAACTAAGCAGTCAGGAAAAATATCGCCTGCGATACGGAAGGTATCGCATTTTATACACCATTCAAGATGATGAGCTTACCATTTGGATCGTTAAGGTCAGGCACCGCAAGGATGTATATAGCTAAAGCGAATCGGGTAGCCGGGGTTTTTTCTCCCCCGTATATATATTGACCTGAATATGGTGCGGGCGGTTGGTGTGACGCATCCCGCTGAAGGGAATCATTGCGGCTATAATGAAATCCAGAGCCCAAAAACGCCTATTTTTGGGATTGAATTCATATGAATACAACATGTTAACTTGGGCCGACCCCAATGCACCAATGCATCAATGCACCCAACACTGAACATCGAATGAGGATGTCGCTTTGCTCCGCATTCTGAACTCGTTTCCACGGTTTTTTGTCGGAACCAAATATAAATAATTATGTATCCTGTCCCCGGAATTTCAGCACCTTTTATTCCCGGATCACGCCAGTGCAAAAACCCTTTTGTTGCACTTGACACGGAATTTAATACGTGTTAGTATACGTATTAAATTCCGAAAGGTGAATATAATGCAAAAAAAACTCACGCTAACCATCAACGAAGAAGTTTATGAAGGGTTGCGAACAGTCATTGGTCCTCGAAAAATCAGCCGCTTTATTGAAGCGTTAGTTCGTCCACATGTTCTTAAAAAAGATATGTACGCTGCCTATGAAGAAATGGCTGCTGATCAAATCAGGGAATCTGAAGCCATGGAATGGTCCGAAGGTACTATTGGAGACATCAATAATGAAAAGAGGTGACGTATGGTGGATAAATTTCGAACCTTCCATCGGGGGTGAAATCCGCAAACAAAGACCAGCCGTCATCGTAAGTAATGATGCTGCAAATCATTTTCTGAACCGAGTCCAGGTCGTGCCCATAACGGGTAATGTTGATAAACTTTATCCGAGTGAAGCATATGTGACGTTTCGTGGTAAAAAGTCCAAGGCAATGGCCGATCAGATTACGACAGTAAGTAAAAAGCGGCTTATTAATTCAATAGGCTCTATTTCCAAAACTGAAATCGAGGATATCGGTAAAGCCATATCTATCCAGTTAAATCTTTAAGGCAGCACCTGCCCGCCCAGCGGACAACCCGCCCGCCAGTGAAGGAGACATCGGACACCTGATTAACAATCTGATCCCAATTCACCGCCCCAAAAAAACCGGCAGTTAAAAAAAATCAATTACCCGCTGTTGAATCTGCCCAGAATGAAGCCCCTCTCTTTGTCCTTGTAGGCCGGATTAGCGCGTGAGCGCGTAATCCGGCAAATAGAAAATTTCAAAAATCAGTTTTTGACAAACTCGCAAAAAGTCGGATTCCGATGGCAAAGAAAAAAGTTCCAAATTCGAGGCGCGCAAATCCTGAGTGATAATTCGTACTTAGCGTACTATGAAGAAACGAGGGATGCAGCGCAACAAAGAATTTGGACTTTTTACGAAGCCATCAGTTTTTTGTTGCCAGGTTTCAGTCTTGCAGGGTGTCTTTTATAAAAAGATGAACATCGAACGCCCAACACTGAACATCGAATGAGGATGTCGCTTTGCTCCGCATTCTGAACTCGTTTCCACGGTCTTTTGTGGGAACCAAATATAAATAATTATGTATCCTGTCCCCAAAATTCCCGGAATTCCTACCCATTTTTAAAACAAATTATAAAAGAAAATTATATTGCCTCGCTCCGTGAATAATGCGCCGTATCTGAACAATTTTAGCCTTTATCACATAAAATACAAGATACCCGTCAATGATTAACATTCTGTATCCAAGGTTTTTCAGTCTTTCATCTTTTGGAATTACACCCATTTCCGGATTAAAAGAAAGTTGTGAAATGGATTTATCAAACATTTTGAGCAAATTCTTGGCTGCAAAAGGCTTATCTCTCATAATATAGGTAAAAATATCATCTATGTCTTTCTCTGCGGTTTGTAAATATCGGATATCAAATCGCCCACTCATTTAATTTTTGCTCTTAATTTCTGCATCATTTTCTCATGAGAGATTCCTTTATCACCCATTGCGTCCAAATGCTCGGCTTCTCCAAGCTTTTGATATAATTCCAGAAGGTTCTGGAGATATTCATAATGTGCATGGCTCATAACCACCATGTCGCCTTTCCCGTTTCGCGTGATGAATACCGGTTGATCATCATTGTGGCAAAGATCAGATATTTCCAAAGCTTTGTTACGTAAATCAGATATGGATCTAATTAACGGCATATTTCCCTCCTATCAAAATATTGATATTATTAATATCGAAATATTGATATTAATCAACCGCAAAAATAAATTTCCACTCATTTTCTGTTCTGCGAAAATTCCGGAAAAAAATTGCAATTCAGGGGGATCTCTGCAAACACAGTACGAAAAACCGACTCCCCTCAATACGCCACAATTTATAGAAAGGCTCTTTTTGCCCCTGAAAAGTGCTGTTTAAGACCAAAAAACCACCTTATTTTTAAATTATTCTTTTAAAATTCAATTGCTTAAATTGAAACAGCCCAGATCATTCATTCCTCAAATAGGCATGTGTCCGTTGATTTCGAAATTATTCCTTTATTGCTTTGGTATTCTATTGTATTCTTAATGCATACAATCTTTGGAGGTGACACATGAAAGTAACGACGGTTCGCATTAACGACGATATGTTGGGGCGCATTGATGGTTTGGCAACCACTTTGAGCCGTTCCCGATCATGGGTGATCAATCAGGCGATTGAACGATTTATTGACTATGAGGAGTGGTTTGTTCAGGAAGTTACAGACGGCCTGAAAGAGATCGATCAAGGCAAGGTCGCAACAAATGATGACGTGGTCGCCGAATTTGGTAAATGGGGTGTGGATGCAAGTTAAGTGGACCCGCAAGGCGCTTGCTAATCTCGACACCGCTGTGGCATTTATTGCCGCCAACAAGCCGGCAGCAGCAACGAATGTAGCCTTACAAATATTAAATGCTGCCAGGATGTTAGCCGAACAACCTGGAATCGGACGACCCGGAAGGGTTGCCGGAACACGCGAACTTGTTGTACCAGGGTTACCGTATATCCTTCCCTATGCGGAAAAACACGGGATTGTATTCATTTTAAGGGTGCTCCACACATCAAGGAAATGGCCTGAAACGTTTTAAACGTCAATAAAAGTAGACCCTATTTATAAAAAATGAACGTCGAACATCGAACGCCCAACATCCAACATCGAATGAGGATGTCGCTTTGCTCCGCATTCTGAACTCGTTTCCACGATCTTTTGTGGGAGATGGTGTCATTTTAAACGTTCCCATGTTCTTCCGTGGGAATACGTATGTGAATCAATCATTAATTGCTCAATTTCCCAACCCAAAACAGACAAAAAAATATGGAAGGGGTTCCCACAGAGAATCGTGGAACCCGATATAGCTTAGGGAACTTCCAAAAACTAATATACCAGCATTGCTTGCCTTTTTGATCGTCTTCTTCGTTGCGTCAACAGTTACATAACACGTTATGCGCCTGTTGACGCGCCTTAAATATGACCAAAAATTCTGCGCAATTCCGGTATATTAATTTCTTCCACTCCCCTTAAAACAAAGGCTGAAAAAACCATATTGACAAAGGCACCATTATGACGTACATTTTTATCAAGTGTAAAGTCACCCTTAAAAATAAAGGACATCCATTTTGAAAACACCGGCACAAACAAATAAAGACCGGATTAATCTCCGGTTAGAGCGCAGCGTAAAAACCCTTTTAGAGCGTGCCGCCAGCCTTGAAGGAAAAACCGTCAGCAAGTTTGTTCTGCATAGTGCCTTGGACCAGGCAAAAAAAACTGTTCATGAGCATGAAGCCCTGACTTTGAATGCCGAAAATTCAAAGACCTTCTTCAACGCCCTGGCGGCCACAATTAACTTCAACAGTAAATTGACCGATGCGCTTGAAGAACACTCCCAGCGTGTAGTCAGCAAATGACCAATTTTTTTAATTTGATCATTAAACCGCTCAACACGACGCATGACCGTCAAAGCTTTTATTGCGGCGTTGAAATGCTCGACCATTATCTGCAAAGACAGGCAAGGCAGGATGTGAAACGCCACATCAGCCGGGTTTTTATAGCTGTGGAAACAGGCCGCCCAAAGACGGTGGTTGCTTATTACACCCTGAGCAGCTTATCGGTTGAGTTGAATCAGCTGCCTGAAGAGCTGTCTCGAAAACTACCTAAACATCCGGTACCCGCCGTCTTGATTGGCAGGCTGGCGGTCAGCCACCCCGCCCAGGGAAAGGGCGTAGATAAAATGCTGCTTGCTGATGCAGTTAAACGCATCCTGGTTGTCAGCGATGAAATCCCTATTTATGCCATTGTCGTGGATGCCATCAATCGTGATGCCCAAAAATTTTATGAGAGCTTCGGGTTCACTCTGTTAAATGATGACAGTCACAGGATGTTTCTGGCTATAAAATCTATTTAATTGTGGCTTGACCCTTAGCCATGCAAGTAAATATCCATATTTTTTTTATAAGAGCCAAACGTAGACCCCATTTATAAAAAAATTAACGTCGAACATCGAACGCCCAACATCCCTCCGCATTCTGAACTTTTCCCCACGGAGGACCGTTTGAAAAAGATAACACACCAGCACCATTAACAAGAGTCAAGGGCAGACCCCAGGCATTTTTCTCTATTGTTCGCTTGAAATAGCCCTCTATCCCACAATCTATGGGTACTAAGACATGATAACATCCGAGACAGTAGTGGCGTATACTCAATGTAAGCTGAAAGCCTATCTCTTGTTGTCCGCAAAGAAAAAAGATATCTCCAGCGAATATATTTCCATATTAAAAGAGAAAACCCAAAAGAATAGAGCTGAGTATTTCAGAAAGATCAAAATGGAAATACCAGAATCAGAACCTTATTCTTCTGATGGTATAAATAGGGGAGTTCCGATTTTGTTTGAGGCTAACTTGTCATTTGGTGATTTGGACGCTTATGCAGATTCTATCATTAAAACAAAAGAAATTTCCTCAAAGAAAACGAATATATACACTCCAACACTTGTAATTGGAACCCTCAAGATTAGCAAGAAAGAGAGACTACAGTTGGCTTTTATCGGCTATGTGTTGTCCAAGTTCCAAAAGATAAAACCGGTGTCAGGGGTCATTGTCGGAAAAAGAAACAATGCTCACAAAATCAAATTGGAGACTCTTTACAAAAAAGTTGGGGTAGTTCTAAAGAATTTGAACAAGTGGATTCAAGACCCAACGGCGGAAAGACCTCCTGTCATCCTGAATAAACATTGTCCCTACTGTTACTTCCAAAAGGACTGTGAGGCAAAAGCAATAGAAAAAGACGATTTGAGTTTGTTAGGTGGAATGACTCCCAAAGTGATTCTAAAATATC
>Ga0307991_1002142_pt1 | contig 13499 bp, 10 predicted proteins | sample EllFjometagen131_FD_203146 | JGI IMG/M metagenome (GOLD analysis project Ga0307991, IMG submission 203146) | Marine microbial communities from Ellis Fjord, Antarctic Ocean - #131 | ecosystem: Environmental > Aquatic > Marine > Unclassified | place: Southern Ocean | collected 2014-10-08
GTCTGAAGTCCCGATTCAAATCGGGAAAGGCTGAAGGGGTCAGCGGAGCGCGATTGCCGCACTTTGGCGGAGAAACAGTAGATTCTCATACCAAACATGTCTTCAAAATGCGTCGTATTCCCTTTTTCCCCTGACAGTCTTCAGCCTACAGCCTATCCACCTGAGTAGTTACCCTTTTTCTTCATTACCATACCTTCAATATGGTGACACTCCTCTGCGGCTTGGAATATTCGTTCCTGTTATTTTAATATCGCATTCCCGAAATTAGTAAGGGATGTCCCCCGATTTCTCACCTTCATTTTTTTATTTTATGGTGATTTAATAATCGTGTTATGCTACATCACAAACATGTCAAAAAATCATTTAAACAAAACAAATCCATATCTTCAAGATCCCATAAAGCGCCGGAAAGGACTTATAGTATCTGTTGCTTCCTCGTGCGCTATAGAAGGAATTTACGAAGCAATTACTGAAAAGGATTTGGGCTCTGCTCAACACACTAAACCTATTCCTCGTCATAAGACTTCAAAGACCGGTAAATCACATCGTTAAAAATCTTCTCCATTGACTTGTAGTCACGTTCCAGGCCAGATCTCACTGCCGCGAAGTATTCGTCCTTCTTTTGATCTTTGAGATAGCTAAAGTCAAGAAAAGGCAACCTGGCCTGAAGTGCCATAATAATTGCCAACAGACGAGCGATTCTGCCGTTCCCTTCTCGAAGAAGAAAAATATCGGCCAGCTCTGTCGCGGGGCTCACATTCACAACATCACCCTCAACTCCCTCCAATTTCCGGGAACATCTCTTGCAGGTTTTCAATTGAGTATCATGTCCTCGGAATTCCACACATTGTTTTTCCAATGCTCACTATTTTCAGCTGGTTCTCACATACGTTACACTCAATTACGCCAACGGCGTAACGCTGTCAGCGTAATTGGGGTCTATTTCCAAATCCGCCTTATCCATCTTTTAAGAAATGGGTCAGGGATTACATAACTTCCATTATCCCGCTGGATGAGGTCTTGTTCCTGCAAATTTTTAAGGGCCTTTTGAATTGAGGACGAAGCGCCGAGGCTATATTTCTCCAGAAACTTTTTGCTGAAAACCTCCGGATAATCTTCCTGCGCAAGGGCACACATTAAATTCTTCTGCTTGATTGTCAATCCTTCCAGCAGGGTGATATAAGCGCCTGATTCCCTTGATGTGAGTATGTCCGCCGCCTCTCCATAAACAAGGGGATTCTTCATTGCTTAGTTCCTTTACATTTAAGTGCGGTTGTTCCTAATGCTTAAATCCTTTTTCTTCATTGCCGTGCCTTCAAAATGCCAGCAGTCCCCTGCACCTGAAATATCTACTCGCAGTATTTTTTATATTCCATTCCCGAAATTAGTAAGGTCCCACGATTTCCCCAATTTTTTGACATAGTCACTTTACAAATTTTTGTTCGAGGGGATTGTTTTCACAAACTTGTAGAAATATAAGCTTTCCCCTCAAAAAATCACAAGTCCAACCCTGCCCCATTCTCATTGAGCCAGCGTACATATTCTTCGTAGTCCGGCATAATACGGGATACCAGACTCCAAAATTTATCCGAATGAGTACGCTCAACAAGGTGAACCATTTCATGAACCAGTATATAATCAAAGACCCAGATAGGAGCCATGACAGAACGCCAGTTGAAGTTGATAACCCCGCTTCGGCCACAGGATGCCCAGCGGTGGCCGAGGTCCAGAATTCTGATGTCTTTTACCGTCACCCCGATCCTTTTGTCGTAGCGTGGTATGCGTTCTTTAATCCGTCTTTTGATCTGTTTTTTGTACCAAGCTATAAAGTGCTCACGCGCACCAGCCTTTTCGCTTTCCGCAAGCTCAAAATAGCCATGCCATAAACGCAGCGGCGCTGTTTTCGGCGACCTTCCAGATCCGAATCCGGCATCATCTATAAATTTCAGGCGGTAGCTTTTGCCGAGATACAAGAATCCCTGGCCATTAACGAATTCTCTTTTTGGTCCTTCCCTGTTCAGTGCTTTCTTCTTAGCCAGTTTTTGATAGATCCATATCTTCTTTTCAGAAATAAACTTCTCGATCTCATTCAATCCTGCTTGATGGGGGATTTTCACCATGACGGCCCCATCTCTCTCGATGGAAATCCCCATAGATTTACGGTCAGATCTCTTCAATCTATATTCAAGACCGTCCATTTTCCCCGTTGTCATCATGATCTGACCAGCCTCAAATGCAGGGCTTTTGCCAGTTCCACAAAACGATCTGCAAGTTTCCCCTGTTTACCGAAAGAAACAAGATTACGATCATCCACTTCGTTGATAATCCATGTTCTCAACAGGTCCTGGGCATGCCTGTTTCGCCAGAAATCAACCACCTTGATTTCCTGCCGGATATGATCCACAATATCGATGATTGCTTCACAAAAAATTTTCATTTTCCGTTCTTCCGGTTTTTCCCCGAATTCATCAATCAAGATTCCCAGGAACGGAGACTGTGTCTTTGTATCCAGACCTGTCTGATCTTCTTCCCTGCCTTTTTTTGTATCCTGAATGTATTTCTTAAGTTCTTCTGCCAGGGCTTCCCAGTTATCACGAAAGGCATCGAGGATATCCTTCAATCGTTCACTGAGTTTTTTGTAATAAGCAGGGTCTTCGTTGTAATGTTTTTCAATATGAAACCTGGCAGCATGTTCCATTTCCAGAGCCTGTGTCTTCTTCGATTTGATCGCACCCACTTCCTTTTCAAAGTTTTCATCCAAAATAGATATGGGAGGAACCTTTGGATCAACGCCCTGTGCGATAATGTGATCATCAATCAACTGCTTTACTTTACTGCCCACCCCTGCGATGTTGAGCTGTGAGTCTCGATACCGGTTCGCCGCGGTTTTATTAATAAACCCGAGGAGCTTCATGTCATAGATATACGGCAAGGCCTCAGGGCGCGGCAGTATGATGTCCATGCTCTCCGCAAATTCTGCGAACTTGTTGATAAAATCCGCCCTCAGCTCAACGTCTCTTAATGCATCGACGCAGGCATCGACATCTCGGATATCGGCAATCCCCCTCGCACTAAACAGGCCCATAACCCTTCTGTGCCGGTCATCCAGCTTCGGCAGTTCATCCTTGATATTGATCAGGACGCCCTTGATATCATTCTGCGAATACATGGCAAGCGCCTCTGTGAGGCGGTCACCAACGCCAAAATAGTCCACAACCAGCCCGCGGGTCTTTCCCGTGTAACGCCTGTTGACCCTGGCAATGGCCTGTAGCAGCTCATGCCCCTGCATAAAACGGTCAAGATACATAACCTGTTCCAACGGAGCATCAAATCCAACCAGTAGCATGCTTTTTACGATAATGACGGCAAGTTTATCCTTGGTCAGCGGCTTTTTAAATCTTCCACCCTTCCCTATAAGGATTTCCTGTTTTGCCTTATCCGTATGCTCCTTATAGGAGGGCGGGTCATTATGATCCCCTGAAAAAATGGCCGCAAATTCAAGCTCCTTCAAAACATCTCTGTTTTTTGCGGCAATGATCAGGAAACGCGTTTCTTCATCTAGATTTTTCTGCTCATCTTCCGGCAGATCAAAGAGATTCGGGTCAAGCAGTTCAATGCGTCTCAAAAGTTTGGTTTTTGCCTTCGTAAAAGCCTCATAATACCGCATGGCGGCCTTCCGGCTCACCGCCACGACCTGGGCCTTAAATCCATTGGGCAGGATATTTGCGGTATAGTGAAGCAGCATATCCTCTGCTTTTACGGCAATGAGATCCGTTGCCTCTAAAATATTGGCCACGGTTCCATATTTACGCCGTATGGCCTCTCTTTCTTCTTCACTGCGCGACCTGAACATATCATCGAAGAACTGATCCAGCGTCCTTCCGTCTTCGATCCTTGCTTCCGCCTTGCGGCCCTCATAGAGTATTTTGACGGTGGAACCATCTTTTTGTGACTGCTCAATGGTATACTGGTCAATATAATCGCCAAAAATCTCATGTGTCTTTTTTCTGATTCGTCCGGCGATAATAGGTGTTCCGGTAAATCCGATCATGGCGCAGTTTGGCAGGGCCTGCATGATATTTGCGTGCATCATATTGGTGTGAGACCGGTGGGCTTCATCCACAAGCACCAGGATTTTTTCTGAAGGATTCCATATAGGAAAGAGGATCGGTTTTGCGGGGAGCTTGTAATCCGTTTTCTTTTCGCCGGAAGGGGCCGCCGCTTTCAGCATACGGTGTCCCGGGATATCATAATCATCTTTGGCGGGTTCCTGATCCTGGTATTTCTGAACCATGGCAAAGATAATATTGGAGGTGTCGTCCTGCATGAGACTGGCAAGGCCGTTCCTGTTTTCCGCCCGGTAAACGGTTTCTCCGGTCAGAGCAGCGGTTCCTTTCAACTGCCCTTCAAGGTTTATCCTGTCGGTGACAACTACGACCTTGAAGCTCTTCAGGTCAGGGAGATTCCGCATCTTGCGAACCATGAAAACCATGGTAAGGCTTTTGCCTGACCCCTGAGTATGCCAGATAATGCCGCCGCGCTGATCAGCATCACCATGCTCTTTTCTCGTCTTGCCCGTTCTTAGGCGGTAAATCGCCTTGTGCACGGCCCTGAACTGCTGATACCTGCACATAAGCTTTACCTGCCACCCCTCAATCTGATCAAACAGCATGAAGTTTCTTATAATGTCAATGAGATGCTCTTTTTGAAGCATGCCTGCAATCAGAATCTCCTGGCTGTTTAGTTTCTCTTTTCCAAGGCGTTTCGCAACCTCACTCATGGGAACGGGGCTTGTATCCTTCCACTCCATGTAATGTTCATACATAGCTCCTACTGTGGCCGCCCGTGCTTCCTGCCGGAAAGTGCTTACCAAAAACTGATTGTAATAAAAGAGCCGTTCACATCCCTCGTCCTCTTCAACCTCCGGTCTCTGGTTAGAATACCTGAGAAGCTGGTTTATACCTTCTTCCATGGGATTGGATATTTTGGGGCTTTTACATTCGATAACCACAACGGGAATCCCGTTGACAAAGAGCACAATGTCCGGAGAAATGAAGGTCTTTCCGCCCGGAACATCCACCCTGAACTGATTGATTATGAGAAAATCATTCTTCTCGGGATGATCAAAATCAATCATGGCAACTGTCTTTTCTTTGCCCCCATGCAGGACAGGGTCTCCTTCTACCTCAACGCCATGAACGATGAGATCAAAGGCTTTCTTGTTTGCCTCCATCAATTTTGGAGCGCTGATTCGCTCCAAGGCGCTGACCACCTGATTGACACGTTCATCATCCAGCCAGGGATTCCCGTTGTCATCGAGATTGATTCTTTTAACCGCTTTGCGCAATCTACCTGCCAGCAAGACATTGCGGAAACTCTCCCGTTCGGTGAGATACGGCACATCAATATCACCCTCAATATGCTCCCAGCCCATCTCCTTTAGCTGCTCGATAAAGGGAATCTCTACATAAGTCTTTTCATCTGGTGATTGTGCCATACGATTCCTTCCCGTTATGCTAACCGGAAATATTTGCAGGATTACGTTTTATTACATCGGGATAATGACACCATGCTAATTAAAGGAACTGCTCATCCTATTTTTCAAAGTATCCCCCGGTTTTGCTACTCCCTCGAAATTCAATTTTTCCAAGTTCTTTTAAGACCCTGATCCACCGTTCCAGAGTTTTCGCAGGAACACCTGTTTTTTTTGAGATCTCAGGTATTCTCTCACCTGGATTGTTTGTGATATAAATAAAGAGGCCACTTACTCCCTCACTTACTCCCTCACTTACTCCCTCATCCGATTCAGCGCCCTGTCTTTTAGACAATGTTCTCATGCTTGATTTTTCCGCCTCAGTTTCGTCCCCAATATACTTTTTTCGCTGGAATGTTGTAACAAACAAGCCTGCAACCTCTTTAAACTCAACCGTTGGCTCTTTAGATAAAATCAGGCTGATACCGCGACCCCATTTTTCGACAAAATGAACCCGATGAAACATCTCTGCAATAAGCTCATTTCTTCTCTTTGACACCATTTCATTTGTAATCTGTTTAATGGTAAGCCCCCCAAACAAACCGCCAGGATTCCTGATTTCAAGCCGGTCTTTGAAAATTGCAATATTCACAGAATCATATTCAAGATAATCTCTGTGACAAAATGCATTGATAATGGCCTCACGAAAAGCGTCTCTGTCAATTTCAGGAACATCTACTCTGACTAATCCGTCAAGCCTCATCCCGATATCAATATGTTCCAGGATATACGTTACAGCGCTATTGATGAGATAAAAAAGATCTCCGGTGTATTCTTGTCTGTCAACAATATAGGCCGTATCCGTTCTTCCAAATACTGCACATCTCAGTTTTGCATTCGGGAAACATTTTTCGGGATTATTAGCAAAAAGAATGACCGCCGTGTTCAACAATTGCCCTTTACTGAGTAACCCCAGTTTCTCCAAGCTGTTTTTCTTATCTCTGTATGATAATCCACTGTCTTTAATGAAGGATTTTAGTTTCTGACTCGAAATGTCCGCTAAATTTGCAGTATCGCAAACCTTGTTATCCCACCGCAACTTGCCCTTATTCTTCTCTAAAATAATATTTTCAACCTCTTTCGCGCTTAGTTGACGGTTTGAATCGCCAACTCTGGTATAAACTCTGCCATAAGCGTAATAAGGCACTTCATTTCCATGAAATTTAATATGGATACATTCCTTACCCCTGAGATTGACATTCTGAATAACAGGAAAAATCTCAGGTTCAATGTGGTCACCAATGGCCTTTGCAACGTCCCTTAATGTTTTGTCGCTTATCATTTGTCCTGCGACTGTGCCGTCATTCTTAATACCGAAATAGAGTTCACCTCGCCGGTGCTTGTTTAAAATCGCAGAAATAGCAATCAAGGCCTCCTTCAGTTCAGAAGTTGATCTTTTCAATTCCAGAATTTCACTCTCTTTAAAACGCATTTTTAATTCCAATTATTTCCTTAGAAAATTGTCGCAATGTCATCATAATGGTTTCTTTCCGTTTATTTTTTATAGCAACCTGTCAGGAATCCTTTGGCTTTGTCGAATCGCTCCAATAAACAAAAAATCAGGATAGAATGCTTCAGAATTTCCGGCCGTTTCTTGACCCGAAAATGCCAGTATTTCATGGACATGTCAGGTTTCACACTAACTCATGAGCAGACTTAACATAATTCTTCACAAAACATCTTATGACTTTCAAGTATCCATCTCATCCAATACATCTGCTACCCAGAAAAGGTAAACCATGAAAGCTTTCTCACGGGCATTTTCCAGTCGTTTGGCCCATTCAACAAGCTCCTCAAGATTGAGGGTTAGCTTACCATTAAAATCAGATACAGGTGAAACATTACTCCACCCATCATTTAAGGCTTGCATGGCTGCCATTAGATTTGGTCTTTTATCATATTCCGTTTCAGATATTTTTTCAAAAATATTAATTAAATCCGCCGCTGCTTTATGGGATGCTTCAAATGCATTGGCCATTTTAATACTCACAGAGTTAATATGGCTTTGAAGCAACTCTAACCCAAGACTGTCAAGCTCAGGGAGTCTTTCGAAATCCCTAATATGGTCTGCAAAAAGAGACAATTCCGCAGTAGATTTCAGAAACCTTAAAGCAAATTCAAATTGCGGCACTTTCCATATTTTTAAACCCAGTTTAGCTCATGCATCGTGAGGAATAGGCTTTTGCACTAAATTCCACCAGCCAAGTCCGCTCGTTTCTTTATTTGACAAAAGAACGGGCAAGGAAACATGCCATGCAGTAGTATCAAGGCATTTGCCCCTTACCAAAGGAACAATAACAATATAATTCCACTTAAGTTGAGCAGCAAAGTTCCCTAACTCACGATTATCGACACTTTGCACGGCTTGTGGGATTGCAGAAAATACTTGCTCTAAAGAATTGTACACATCAATAGGATACCTTCCATCAATCTGGAGCCATAAAGCAGGATCTTTTTCCCAAGATATGTCTTCCTCCATAACAGTGATTTGTATAGCTTCGGATGACGTTATTTTACACTGCTTTCGCAAATTGTTTCTAATCTTTCTAACAATTCCCTTAAACCTCTTAGCGCTTTCGCTCAAGGCATCCTGCATTACTTTTGTAGGATGGAATATAAAGAAATACCATATCATCAACAGGCGTTGGAAGATCTCACTTTCCTGATGTTCCAACAGCTCGAGTTCATTAGTATTAACACGTTTTCCCAAGAGACACCTGAATTCTTTTTGAAATACTGTCAAGATTTTAACTGCGTCTGTAAGGTTCAAATTTGAAAGACGTATCATATTAAGATTAATGCCCTGCTGAGTGGCTACCTCTTTCAGTTTAGCCCTGTCAGCTCCTGTATTGCTTGCTCTCCCAAGATATGGGTTTAAGGCCATAGCGTGAATTGATTGATCGAAAAAATTGGATAGAGTTCTAATGTATTCCCCATAAGCCTTACGGAAAGGCTTATATTTCTTAATTGCCAGGCCTTTTCTGTTAACATTTGGGGATTTTTCTGGATTTTTTTGGTCTGGCAAATCAGAGGTATATTCGTCAACAAAACCCCATTCATCGACAGCACATATTGGCAGCAGTGGCGGCTTTTGTAACACCTGCTGACAATGAGACCAATCAACATCGTCGATTAAATTACCAAGCAACTTTATTGGCTTCCGTTTTCGGAAGAAATGGCTGAGACCTTTTACAGCCTGTTTCAAATTGTATAATACATCTTGCCGGAGACTTAGTAATTTTTGAGTATATTCATCCCATGTCATGAGCCTTTGTGGCATTTCTCCCAAACCCCTGAATGTAGAATTAACTGATGTTAGCAACGATGGCGGAAGGAGTGAAGATGGAATCCCGGATTTCACTGTTGAATCATTTAATGGGGTAAGACTTGGCCATAATTTATGGCCATAGCCCTGAGAAGCAAATTCATTGCGATCAGGGAAAAGTTTCCTCAGAATTGATAGCCGTTGCACAGCTTCTTCGTTAAAAAAATCTTTATGCTCCTGAGTATAAGATTCTCTATCCGATGCATAATTTTCATCTTGGTCGAGCTTTAAAATAAAGTGTGCGGTAATTTTTTTTCCATTATCTTCCAATGCTACTGTTTGAGACTCATTTCTAAAACGAGCTGCTATTCCGGATCTGTTTTTCTCCAGCCAAGAATTAAACGCCTCCCCGTATCCTTGAGATAGTCCAAGAATGAGATTTGACAATTCCTCGATTGTTAATGCGTTGACAGCCATATTTAAGTCGGATTCAGACAGCCATTCCAAAAGAGGCCATGAAACTCCTAACCGTCCTGTCCAGAAAACTACCCTTCCCACAGCAGCCCAATCAGAATCGGAAATGGGAGAAAATGGTTTCTGGTTTTGTTTAGATAACCAGTTTTTTGCATATTCAAACACCTTTCTTTTGTCTGTCTGACGAGCTTGAAACGTCTCTATTTGTAGCGCTCTTTCCTCAGTTACAAAGCCCTTCCACCAGGATCTTCCCAGTCCATTACTAATATCAGCGATATCAAAATCCATTACAAAATGCCAACCGCTTCCTAACTCATTATAGGCTTCTTTTATCAATTGCTGATTGCCTTTCGTGTATTCAAGTATGCCCAGCCAGATTAGAGCTGTTGTAACTCCAGATAGTGCCGCCCATTGGTCGGGCTTAAATTCTGCAACAAACGTTAAAAATGACTCTAATTCTGCGCGATGACGTGAAAAAGAATGCATAAGAAACGTTGCAATATCTTCTTCCTGCATAAATTCAAGGCACATCCCCGCATTGGAAGCCCATGGAAACAATGTGGGTTCTGTTAAAAGTTCTGCCAAGATGTTGGAACGGATAGGGTGCAGTCCTTGAACAAGAGTGCCATCTTTACTGACTCTTATAAAATATTCTTTTTCTAATATCTCAAATGTTCTGCGTGGTGAAAGCAACCCCATATGTTTTGCCAGTGGCCTTGTTTTCAAGCGTGCTTCATAAGCCGATGCCACTGAAACAAGTCTGATAAGTTCAATCTCCTTTTCACTCCTTTTGCCTTCTCTCACTTCATCTTCGATACGATTTATTTGTTGTGTTAGTCTTTGTTTAAGAGAAAGCCCTTGGGTAACAAAGTAAACAAATTCCAAAAGTGGTCCTTTACCCCCAAACTTATTCCAAGCATCCTCAAAATCAAGGATTCTTGCAGGCATACGAGTCTCTTCGAGTGATCGATATAATTCCCGAGCTTCGGAAAGATCAAAATTAAGTTCAATGTCAGAAAAACGAAATTCAACGCCAGAGATGTTTGACCGGCGAAAATCTTCCTCACGAATGGTTACAAGTACGCGGATAGTTCGATGGTCTGCCAGTTGCTTGACCAGTTCGGGCCAATCAACATCTTTAGGTGAAACATCAACAAACACAATCATTGGAACGTCGATAGCATCCGCATGACTAACTAAGGCTTTTGCCACACTAAGGGCATGTTGTCTGTTTTCAACTAACTGAACTTGAAAACGCCAGAACTCCGGATAAAATTCTCTCAAGAAACGGTATGCCAAAGTTGTTTTGCCCTGGCCAGAAGCTCCATGAATGATTACTACTTTGCTTAATTCGAACTTTTCAGCGATCTTGTGTATTTTCTTGGGTCGCAAAATATCAAGGTTTGCAAGAATGTGTTCATATTTAGCAGAAATACCCTCATAAAATTCTTGGGATAAAACGGCTTTATCATTTTCTAAGATCTTTCGATCTTCAATCGGCACAATGGAAGTGAACCATTCTTTGTAATACGAGCTTCGAGCCGCAAAAAACGTTCCAATATTATTCAGTTTATCGATCAGGATTTTTTTAGTAATCTCAGTCTTGTTTTCAGCGCAGAAATAAAGCCAAAACATTAAAATTTCAAAGGCCGAACCAGGATCAATGCCTGTAAACCCACCTTTAAATGATGCATCCAAATCTTCTTTTACGTCAGTTTCATTCAGAGGGATTATTTGTAATGTTGACAAAAGAGTTTCTGCTTCTGTTTTAGATAACAGGCCATAATTGCTAAGCTTTTCTGTAACTCTTTTTCGTTCATCGCCTTCAGTTTCGATGCTCCGAAGTAATTCGGCCCCTATCTTGCCAAAACTTACAACAGTAATATTTAAATTAGAATTTTCTTTCAGCAGATCAGCTGCTCGGTAAAAAAAAGAATTGGGCTTTGGGGGAGAAAACGAGGAAAGGGAAAGTTCTGATCCGAGAGCCTTAACTTGTACCACTTCTATCAGGTTGTGATCGGTATCATAGACAGCAAGATCTTCTTTACCTTCCGGTTGGAATATCAGATTCTCGTTATCGCTCACATCGAGCATGCGCCTGAGTATATATAGGGTTTGCAGACGGTATCCACGATAAGATGCACTTGCACCAGATGATACAGACATTAAGACTTCATCCTCTCTTGGATGTTTTTAAAAAATAGAAATCTATTGATTAATGTTAGGTGACAAATGAAGCTCCTTTTCTATAATTTGAGTTTGTAGCGCTTCATCTGATTGCACAATCCAGACAAGAAGACTTCCGATCGGAAATTTGCGGTATAAGGAATTCATCAAACCCCTTACCTGTTCACGATTCCAGACATACCCCCTTTGAAACTTGGGTAGCGCCATAGTCCCGAGGTCAATTTGATCAAGTATGGTTGATATCTTCATTCTTTGAAAACCTCCTTTAATTTTGAACCCTGACCTTGCCGGTTAATAAGTCGTGCATGAGGCCTTTTTTCTGGAGTTTGAGTTTGTCGCGGTACTGTTCTTCTGTGCGGATGCGGGCGTCGTGAACTTCAACAACGTCGACTATTCGGTCTTGTTCCGCAGGTTCTGGCGCAGTTACTTCAATTGGATGGACGAAATTACGATTAAGTGATGGAACTCCTGTTGCTGCTGTAAACCTATTCAATCGCAGAGATTCAAGAAGCAAACGGATAAACTTTGGTCGGTTGCCATGAAATTCTTTTACATAGAGCGTGGTGTTTAATGGCCAATAATTGGTATCCGTATAGTACACAAAACCAATTGATCCACTTCGACCAGTAATAACGCCTGGTCCACTAACGCGGCTTTCATTATGATGGCCGTCTATACCATTCGACCCGAATATTGGTACATCTCCTGCCCTACGATCTTGGATCGGTAAATCAAACCCCCTCTGTAGTGTAGCCGTTACTCCAAGTGGCCGAACATCCCAGCGCGTTGGTATCCTCCCCAGCGGCGAATCCTTAAACTGTTCCGGGTGGGTTTTGGGGTCACGGAGTTTGCCGTTTTTGTCCAGGCCGCGGGTGAGCAGGTCGTGGAGCAGGCCCTGCTTCATGGCTTTGAGTTTTGAAATGAGCGCGTCGGTTTTTTGAATGGCCTCGTCTATGGTGTCGAGGATTTCAGCGATGCGGCATTGCTCAGGGAGAGGTGGAATTTTTGCCTTTATTATGTAGGCATCGTTTCGATTAAGGCCTGGAACACCGGTTGCACTGTCAAGACGATCTAATCCTATTGATTGTAATAACCAGTAACACCAACGAATTTCCACTTCGCATTTTGTGTTAGCATAGTATGCAGTATCGATTGGCCAAAAGGGCCCTTCACTCCAGGCCACCGCTCCGACAGTGCCTTTTCTGCCAACCACGATACCCGGACCGTTGACAAGATAATCTGTATGCTGTCCAACAATGCCGCTCGATCCGTAAACTGGAAATCCTGAACCAGATCGAGATGATTCAGGAAGACCTGCCCCATACTCCAATGTAATTAAGTCCCCCAATACCTTTTCTTGCCATTTTTCACGAAGCATATCCAAGGGTCTCCACAAACATAGCCAAGTGTTTATCAGTTTTATCCTGCTCTTCCTCTATATCCCTCAACGTCACCCGGTACTTATCCCACCAGTTCTCCACTGCGGCGATGACTTCCTGCCTGTGGGCGACCACATAGCTTTTCAAATGTCCGGCAAGTTTTTCGTTGAGGATATCGAGGACAAGGTTTCTGCAATCATCATCGGAGAGCGCTTCGCGTGCTTCGTGCAGGTGTTTGATGAATTTTTTCTGAAGCTCCTTGAGCCGCTTTCTGGCTTCTTTTAACTGGTTGGTTATTTCCACATAGGGCTGAAGTTCTTTTTCCTGATCCAAACTCACAATTTCCTGCCGGGCCTGTTCCAGTTCATCCAGATAGTCGGGGATCAATCTGGTTACAAGCGGATCATTGGCCAGGTCAAAGTGATTGCCCTTCGCCTCTTCCATGGCGGCCTCTATGGTATCCACCCAGCCGTCCACCAGTCCCCCAAAGCCCTGTGCAATGAGGGTTTTGAAATCAAATTTATTTTCATTCCACCAGGTGGCAATCACGCCCGCGACCTTGAACCCTGCCTTCCCGGATTAGTGTAACGAGAAAAACATAATAAAGCCATTATACATAAGTATTTGAGTGCATTTTCCTTTACATTGTCATCGTTACACT
>Ga0307991_1002143_pt1 | contig 13498 bp, 5 predicted proteins | sample EllFjometagen131_FD_203146 | JGI IMG/M metagenome (GOLD analysis project Ga0307991, IMG submission 203146) | Marine microbial communities from Ellis Fjord, Antarctic Ocean - #131 | ecosystem: Environmental > Aquatic > Marine > Unclassified | place: Southern Ocean | collected 2014-10-08
GATATGAGTCTTTATGCTACTGATGTTGATGGTGATATTCTGGTTGTAACTTTGATCAATGCCATCAATATAAATGCTGACATCGATTTAATGAACGTTACTCTTTCTGCAGCAGCAGATTGGAATGGCTCCGAGACTATTACACTTGCTGTAGCTGATGGTATGGCTTCCCCTGCGATTTCTGATTTGATCGAAGTAATAGTTACTCCAGTCAATGATGATCCTGTCCTCAATCTGCCTCTTGATATAACATTCCCTGAAGACGGCTCAGTTGAGGTTGATTTCGCTCAGTACGTGACTGATATTGATAGTGATAACTTCGTGATGACCATTACTGGTGATGTGGAAGTTGATGTTGCTATTACTGATCTTACTGTTGTTTTTACGGCTACCATGAACTGGTTTGGAACTGAAACTGTGGAAGTAACTGTGAGTGATCTCGGTGGTGGACTCGCCTCCGGAGATACTGATGTTATAGTTATTCCTGTAAATGATGATCCTTATATTCTGATCCAGATCCCTGATCCTTATGTTGTAGATGAAGACTTTGCAGATTGGACTCTTTACCTTGATGATTTTTATGCAGACGTAGATGGTGATGAACTCTTATATACTGTAGATTTCAATGAAGAAAACATTAGCATCGTTCTGAATGGTTCAATTGCAGAAATATCATCCATTGCTGACTGGAATGGTGATACATCAATCTATCTTACTATTAGTGATGGACAGGCAAGAGCTCAGATAACAGATGAATTTACACTTCAGGTTAACCCTGTAAATGATGATCCTGTCCTCAATCTGCCTCTTGATATAACATTCCTTGAGGACGGCTCAGTTGAAGTTGATTTCGCTCAGTACGTGACGGATGTTGATAGTGATAACTTCGTGATGACCATTACTGGTGGTGTGGAAGTTGATGTTGCTATTACTGATCTTACTGCTGTCTTTTCGGCTACCATGAACTGGTTTGGAACTGAAACTGTGGAAGTTACTGTGACTGACACCGATAATGGACTCGCCTCCGGAGATATTGATGTTATCGTTACTTCTGTAAATGATGCACCTGTTTTTGTTGATCTTCCAGATGAGTTCTCATTTAATGAAGACGATTCGATAGTTATTGATATGAGTATGTATTCCAATGATGTGGATGGTGATGAACTCGAGCTTTCTGTTACAGGTGAAACGGCAATTATCGTTGAAGTTTTCGGTATGACAGCTCTCATTTCAGCCACAGCAAACTGGTCTGGAAGCGAAACTCTCACCTTTACGATCAATGATAATCGGGGTAGAGCAGTTGCCAATGATGATGTGATCATTACAGTTATTCCAGTTAATGATGAACCGGTTCTGATTAGTTTTGAACCTGTGGAAACTGAGTTTGATATTTTGCAGCATTCCACTGTTCATTTCGCCGTTGAGGTTGTTGATATCGATAGTGAACCGGTATATGAATGGCGCATGAATAATGAGACTATTGATAATACTACTGCAGTATTTGACACTCTCTTTGATGTCTCTGGTACTTATATCGTAAGAGTTATCATAACTGACGGTGATTACCAGATGAATGTGACTTGGGTCGTTTACGTAGAGCAGACAGGTAATGATGGCAATGATATCGTTCCAACAGTAACTGCCTTGATTGGTAATTATCCCAATCCTTTCAATCCTGTCACCACAATTAGATTTTCTGTTGATATGCCGCAGAATGTTATGGTCGATGTTTATAATGCCAGAGGGCAATTGATCAGGAACCTGGTCAGCGATCAATTTGATATCGGGTATCACACAGCAGAATGGAATGGTTGTGATAATACCGGCAGATTGCAGCCAAGTGGAATTTATTTCTTCCGTCTGCAATCTCTTAGCAGAAATGATATCTCAAAAGCAATAATGCTGAAATAGTTTAACAATAAATGTAATAGTGCCCCTGTTTTCAGGGGCACTATTTTTTTTGTAGATTAATAAACCCACTTTGTGAAATCCTACTGCACAAAGTGGGATAAAATTATACGAAAAAAAAAAGCAGGTTTATCATTCAGATAAACCTGCTTAAATTTTCTTTTATAAGAAATTATTTTAGTGGAAGCTCGATAATAAATTCTGCTCCCTTGGCATTATTCTTAACTTTCAGTGAACCATTAAGACTCTTTTCAATCAATGACTTGCTCATGTATAGCCCCACTCCCGTATTATTAAGTCCTTTCTTTGTGGATACATAAAGTTCAAAAAGCTTATCTTGTACTTTTTTAGCAATACCACCACCATTATCACAGATTTTGATAAGTGCCTTATCTTCTAATATTCTCAGATTTACGCTTACTTTTGGATTAATTACATCTCTTTCCAGCAGGATGTCAAAAGCATTGGTGATCACATTAAGGAAAGCCTGCGAAAATTCATTTTGGGAGCCATTGATCATCCTTGTATCCTGTAAATCTGATTCCAATGTGATATTGCTGCTCTCAAACTGACTTTCGATCAGGAAAAGTGTATTTTCAATTGTTTCTTTTATGTCAAATGTCTGGCTATGCTCTTCTTTCTGATAAAAATTGCGGAAATCATCTATTGTCTTGGAAAGTGATTGCAAGATATCCATTGTGATCTTAGTCTTTTCTTCCATGTATTCTTCTGTGAGTTCATCAAATTCAAATGCTTCGCGGATAGACTGAAAAGTTACTCCAATAATATTTAATGGCTGACGCCAATGATGTGCAATCTGTGAAATCATATCTCCAATTGCTGCCTGGCGTGACTGTGAAATAATGATATGATCCTTTTCACGCAATTCTTCCACTGCCTTTACGACTTTCTTTTCCAGATTATGATGCAGCTTGATCAGTTCATCATGAGCATCTTTAAGGCTTTCTTCAGATCGCTTTTTCTCAATTGCAAGCGCAATTTCGTTAGATACAAATGCTAGCATTTCCAAGTCTCGCTCGGTATATAAATTGGGATTATCATAACTTTGAACACAGATCAATCCAATTGTGCGATTCGCTGTTTTTAGAGGTGCTCCCAGCCAGATTTGTGAAGGACTGCCAATCAGATCTATTTCATTTTTTTGCTCAAGACGCTCCAATTCCTTCAGATTAAACATCATGGGCTTGCCGGATTTGATTACATAAGATGTCAGTGTTTTGCCTGCTGGAAATGACTCGTAATTGTCTTTCTCATCGACATCAAATGGAAGGCTTAATTCGTCTTTTTCATCATCATACATTGCCACAAATATATTGGTTGTATCAATCACGCTTCCCAAAATCTGCTTGATATTTCCATACAGCTGATTGAGACCTTCTGAGCCTCTCACTGCCATCGATACATCATAAATTGCTTTTTGGACAAGTTGTGTTTGACGACGCAATGTGACATCCCAAAGAAAAGCTCGAGTGCCTGCCACATTGAAATCATCGTCCATTAAATGATCAACTGCAATCTCAAGAATGATTCTCTTTCCTGTTTTTTTGATTCCTCGTAATTCATATCTGGGAGGTGCTGGTTTTCCGGAAGTCCTCAATTTGTGGTGCTCATACATTTTTTCCATATCGTCGCGATGAAAAATATCCTGATATGTCAAGGGCTGCATCTCCTCCTGGGTATAACCAAAGAGTTCAGCAAATGTATTATTAAAATATGTAATGTTACCATCAATGTCGTCTGTTACAATTCCAACATTAGCCTTTTCCACTAAGCTGCGATACATCTCACGGCTTTCTAAAAGTGCTCTGGCAGCTTTCATTCTATCGGTGCGATCTTCGATACTGCCATCTATGTAAATGATTTCTTCATTTTCGTTAGTTATATTTTTTGCAGAAGTGCGCACAAATACATTCTTGCCATCTTTCCTAATCCAGCCTGCTTCAAACTGATGTACTTCCACTTGATCTAACTGGATACTGTTATATAGTTTCCGTGTTATTCTACGGAAATCTATAGCAGGAGATTCATCGCATTTACTGAAATCCTCAATGCAGTCATAACCAAGTAGTTCCAAAAGGCAGGGATTCATCATTAGAATTGACCCTTTTGCTGATAAACGAAATATCCCCATAATTGAATTTTCATACAAACTACGGAACTGTTCTTCACTTTCCTGCAGTTTAAGTTCAGATTCAACCCTTTGGAAAGCAAGCCCGATCGTAACTCCTATTTCCTCGTAAAATTCAATTAGGTCTTCAGTAAATGCATTTTTGCTTATACTATTCAATTGCAATAGCCCTTTGATTTCTGGTCCTGCTTTGAGGGGGATTATTGCATAAGACTTATAACCCTTAGTTACACAGGTAAAGCGCGTTATCAGATCGTTCTTCTCTTGCTGTAAGTATTCCACTAATTGATCTACGTCATTGCTCCAAAAGCTTCCGTAATTTGTAAAAAAGGGCATCTTCTTATCATAATCCTGTTTTATTATGTGACCGCAAAGACAATCTAACTTCACTTCACCTTTTTCATCATATTGCAGTTGGTTGTTTTCGAGAACGACAAGGTGGTTTTCTGCATTTACAAACTCTTCACTAAATCCTGATGTTGAAGAATAAGGGTAGTCTGAGTCGGATAAAAGTCTGATTCCAATTGCATCCATCGCCGTCTCTTCCTGAATTTCGCTGATTATCTTGTCAAGCATGTTTTGCCATCTGTTTTTTTGATTCAATATTTTAAGTATCCGGCTGTTTAAATGCTGACGCCTTTCATTTTTCTTGCGAGTACTGATATCTTCTGTTATTATAACAACTCGTTCCACTTCTCTTGATTCATCCATCAACGCATAAAAATGCTGTGATACCCATTCAGCTCTGAGGTGAATATCCTGGCGGACTTTTATCTCAGGAATAAAGTATGCCACTCCATCAGTGTAAACCTTGCGGATATCATCTTGATACTTACCTAAATATTTATCGTGACTATTAAATTCTAATTTCTTTCTATTTCCCATCTGCTGTTCTATCTGTTCAGGAGTATATGCCCAAATGTTTTTCCATGATTCATTATAAAGAAGAAGTCCACCAAATCTACTACGTACGGATATCCCGATCGGAGAACCCTGGATCACTGCATCACTCAATGCCATACTTTCATCAAGTGCTTTAGAGGTTTCTATGTGCTCGAGACGTAAATAACGATCATGAAGCTCTCGTTCAACCGCTGGTATCAACCTGTGAAGCTTATCTTTCAATATATAATCCTGAGCTCCTGCTTTCAAAACAGATACCGCAATATCCTCTCCCATTGTGCCTGATACCATGATAAAGGGAATATCCTGGCTACTCGCTTTCAATATTTCCAATCCATCTAATCCTGTAAATTGTGGCATCGAATAGTCGGAAATTACTAATTCCCAGTTTTCTTTCTCTAATGCTTCCCGCATTCCCTCTGCGGAAAATACTCGTCTGTAATTAACTTCTGTCCAAGCTTTCTTTAATTCACGCTCTACTAATCGAGCATCGGATGGATTATCTTCTAACATCAAAAACTTTAAACTTTTCTTCATATATCCCCTGCTTAACATAATAAATACTATTTCAAAGCAAAACATACATTAGCAAACTGTTAGTCAATCTTTTTATTAGTATATACCCTTTTTACCGGAATTCAATCCGGCATACTAATGGTTGACTCTTAGTGAAATGTGCCCCTGATTACAGTTTAGCTCTTTTCTAAAAGATGAACTGGAATTCTGCTCCTTCATTATGGTTGATTACTTCAATTACTCCCCCGATTTTTTTTTCCGTTATCAAACGAGCAATGTATAAACCGGTTCCGGTATTATTCAGATTCTCCTTCGTTGATGTATATAGGTCAAACAAGGTATCTTTAATTGCTTCATCGATTCCGCCGGCATTATCACGCACTGAAATCACCATTTGTTCAATGCATTTTTTACAACTCATAGTGATAGTAGGCTTTCCCACATTTCTCGATTTCAATATCTCAAAACTGTTTGTGATGATCTTACCCAATACTTGCTCAAATTCGATAGGATATCCGGTTATCTTCTGATTTTCCGGTATATCGATAACTATCTCAGGATTGTAATTTGGAAAATTGGATTTGACGGACGATATGGCTTTTTCAAAGATATCTCTTATACTAAATTCAACATTTCGCATTCCCTCTTCATTGATATTACGGAAGTCATCAATTGATCGGGAAAGCATATCAAGTGTTGTCATTGTGCTTGTTACTTTTTCATATAAATAATCTTCTGTCATTTCACCAAATGCAAAGGTATCTTCAATTGCCTGAATAGAGACTCCAATTTCATTTAGTGGTTGCCGCCAATGATGTGCGATATGTGATATTGTCTCACCAACTGCTGCCTGATGTGATTGTAAAAGTATTACCTGATCCTTTTCTTCAGTTTCCTTGATTGCAGCTGCCACTTCCTTCTTGAGATCATTGTGCATTTGCTGCAAACTCTTATGTGCTTTTTGCAATTTCAGGTCAGCCTCTTTTTGCTCTGTGATGTCTTTCATGATATGAACTGCATTTACAAGTTTGCCATTTTGATCAACTATCGGGTCTAAAGTAATCGTGTACCACTTGTTTTTAAATAATATCTCACCTGTTTCTCTTTTCAGTGATTCTTTCATTTTACAATAGGGACAAACTTTTTTTATCTCATCAGGAAACTTGAGTAAATCAAAACAAGCCAATCCTGTAATTTTATCATCAGTTAAACCAAAAATATGCAGTGCTTTGGCATTACAAATATTTACTTTGCCTGCGTCATTTAATAGCATCATGCCGTCCCCGATTGATTCAAAAGAGCGTTTCCAAGCCTTTTCAACCTTCTTTAAGGCTCGTTTTGCTTCGTCACGTTGACGGTGAGTTTCCCATTCTTTCAACTCTCGCTCTATTGCAGGAATTAATCTGTCAAGATTATCCTTTACTACATAATCCTGTGCTCCTGCACGCATTATAGATACTGCAACTTCCTCACCCATTTTCCCGGATATCATGATAAATGGAAGATCATATTTACTGTTTTGCATGATTTGAAGTGCTTCTGTGCCACTGAAAAGTGGTAGTGATAAATCTGATATTACAATGTCCCAGTCAAAATCTGATAAGGCTGATTCCATTTCTTCTTTAGTTGCTACGCGTATTAATTGCAATTGTGGCCACGCTTTCTGTATCTTACGTTTTACCAGCATCCCATCTGATACATTATCCTCTATCAAAAGAACCCTCAATGTTTTATTCATTGCTCCATCCACCTATAATCGTGTCTGATTTCAGACACAATACCCCAATCTAAATTTGCCAATGTAACATAAGTGAGCCATTCAAAAAATATGCTTCGCACGGTCAAGGTTTTACTACTCAGCTCAAATTGAGGTAGCTGTTAATAATTAGAAGTACCAGAGTTACGCAATCAGTTGTCTTACTTATTAGGCTTATTAGCCCTATTTGTCCTATATTTTCTTTCCTGACACCAGTTTCACCTGTAACCAACTTTTGTGCAACTTCCCTCCAACACAAGCCTGATTGGCATAGAAGCAAAATTTCATGTTGTTCACCTTTATGTTATTCAGAGGTTACGGGAGGTTATTGGGAGCATAGGCTTAATTGTTTGCTAAGAGGGATTAAATCAACGCTTATATACTCTGTGAACCTCAGTAAAAGTTCTAATAAATAAGCAATTAGTCCTTTTTGAATATTTAAAATTTGACAAATAAGAAATTGGAAGCATTCTGTCCTATATTATTCCGAATGGAGAAAATATGAGCTTATTAGATAAGGTATATGATTTTACCCAGGCTGATGAAGTCAGGGCGTTAGGGCATTATCCCTACTTTCGCGTAATTTCCTCTGAGCAGGATACGGAAGTTGTCGTAAATGGAAAAAGAATGTTGATGATGGGTTCAAACAGCTATCTTGGCTTAACCAATCATCCACGGGTTAAGGAAGCATCAATCAATGCCATAAAAAAATATGGCAGCGGTTGTGCAGGGTCGCGTTTTTTGAATGGAACCCTTGATATTCACATTGAGCTGGAAGCTGAATTAGCTAAACTTGTGGGCAAAGATGCATCTTTGGCATTTGCTACCGGCTATCAGAGTAATCTGGGTGCAATCCAGAGTATGGTTGCTCGTAATGAATACATTGTCACCGATAAACTTGATCATGCTTCAATTATCGATGGTTGCCAGCTTTCGCAGGGTAAGATGTTGAGATATGCTCACAATAATATGGAAGATCTGGAAAGAGTTCTTAAAAAAATAGAAGGGAAAAATAGCCTGATAGCTGTTGATGGCATATTCTCTATGGAAGGTGATATTGCGCCGGTTGCTGAAATGTGTGAACTGGCAGAAAAATATGGTTCTACCATTATGGTGGATGAAGCACATTCTTTAGGTGTTTTGCATGAAACCGGTGCTGGAGCTGCTATGGCAGCAGGTTGTTCTGACAGAGTCGAATTGATCATGGGTACATTCTCAAAGAGTCTTGCTTCTGTCGGTGGATTTATTGCCGGAAGTAATCAGGTTATGGATTTTATGAAACATAAAGCACGATCTCTAATATTTTCCGCTTCATTACCCCCTGCATCAACAGCCAGTGTGCTGGAAGCACTCAAAATTATGAAAGAAGAGCCAGAGCGCATTGAAAAACTCTGGGAAAATACCCGCTTTATGAGGGAAAATTTCATCAATATGGGGTTCAATATCGGTACTTCTTGTACTCCGGTGATTCCTTTGCATGTTGGCAGGATGGAAAATGCCTTCAATATGTGGAAAATGCTCGATGAAGAAGGTTTATTTATTAATCCTGTGGTTCCTCCGGCTGTGCCGCCAAACGATACTTTGATCAGAACCAGCTTTATGGCTACTCACACTCGAGCGCAACTTACCGAAGCTTTGGAGAAATTTGAAAAGATCGGTAAAATTATCGGTATTATATAAATGTATTAGCCCCGCAAGGGGCTTTTTTTTTGAATGGAACATATCTTGCATTCAAAAATCAGATAAGGAGTGTTATAGATGAAAAAAAATGTGATTTTGATAATTATTATTATGCTGAGTATTCAGCTTATACAGGCAGAACCACGTAATGATGCTGATTTACAGGTTCTATGCAATAACTTTCTCGCAATGAGAAACAGGGATGCGCAAGTAACCGAAAGCTATGAACTGACAACAGAAAAGACAACTCTGGCAGTTGTTCATAACCTTAGTGACGATGGATTTATCGTAACTGCTGCTGATGATAACTTTTATCCCGTGATTGCCTATTCCTGGCAGGGTAGTTATGATCCCCAGGAAAATGCTGATGATCTGCAATTTCGCTTTATTCGTGATGACCTGGCTCTCAGGCTTCAATATTATCGTGATTTCCCAGCTGCCGCTGCAATTAATCAGCAGCACTGGCATGATTTAATGAATATGACACGTCCCTTAAGAACCTTTCAGCAATGGCCCATGGATGGTACTACTTCAACAGATGGCTGGTGCAAAGCCGTTTGGACACAATCCGGCATTTTTAATGAAATGTGTCCACTTGATAGTAATGGAAACCGCAGTGTTGTGGGTTGCGTGGCTACTGCTATGGCTCAGATAATGTATTTTCATAAATATGCGGGTGATCCTACTTTTGGTAATAGCGACAATTATAATTCAGGCTGGTGGGAAGTGATCCACATAGATAGTGATCATGAAGCCCATGATTTCCCTGATTGGGCAGAGCTAAATGGCTATTTGGATGATCTCGTTGATCATTTTGATGCTGGTGAAGAACTCACCAATACTGACCTGGCTGCTCTCAATTATGCCTGCGGAGTTTCGGTTGAGATGAGTTATAGTGCTGATGGTTCTGGTGCCAATACTTCTCAGGTCGGTGGAGCATTGCGCAATAAATTTGATTATGATTCAGCTACCTGGGATGACAATAATGGCAACAACTTTTACACTATGATAGCAAATAACCAGAAACAGATGCAGCCTTGCGAATTTTCAATCTATACAGAGGATTGGAATAGTGGTCATGCCATCGTCTGTGACGGATATAATAATGATAACTATTTTCACTTGAATTATGGTTGGGGTACAAGTAATATCGGCTGGTATAATCTCCCCAGTGGTATGCCTTCAAACTATACAATTATTGGTGGTGCTGTTAATAATATCGAAGGTGGAGATGTACCTGTTCCTGTAACAGGTATCATTGCTGGTGCTGTTGCTCTGGAAGGTTGTCATATTGTTTTGGAAGGTGAAAACTATACTTTTGAAGCTTATGCCAATGAAAATGGTGAGTTTAGTATTGATGCGCTTATGAGCGGATGGTACACAGTGTCTGCTTCTCTTGACCGCATCTGGTTTGTGGAAGAAGATTTTTATATTGATGCCAACTCTGATTATCTGGTGCTTGAGCTTTTCAATTATGAAGCTCTCACTGGCAATGTGACTGCTCCGGTTTCTTCCGCAGGTGCAAATCTTGCACTCTACGATGGGGAAGAGCTGATCGCAACTGGCGTAGTTGATGATGCTGGCGATTTTTCTATTTCTGATATCCTGCCTGGTGTTTATCTGCTTACTGCTTCTCTTATACCTTCATATTATGGTGAATCTTATGTGACAGTGACTCCTCAAAATCAGTCGGCAGCAGTCGAAATGCAGTTTTATGATAGTCAATATGAAATGACATGGGCTGGTGAACCTGAAGATGTTCACACTCTCGTACCTTTGCAGATAACTTGTGCTATAAAGTTCAACGCTGATGACCTGACTCAGTCACAAAATAATCTTATCTCCGGGGTTAAATTTGTTAGTCCCATTGAAAACTGGCAGGGAACTCTTAGTGCTCAGCTTTGGAAAGGTGGAAAACTCCTTGTGGAAACGCCGGTCAGCAGTTTTTCTTATGGTGAAGAAGTTACTTGTGCTTTCCCGATGTTTGAGAAAGTGGATGGAGATGATGATTATTTCGTAGGTTTTTCAATATATTCCGATACAGGTATTATTGCCTGGCATGATGCCGGACCTCGCGTTGCCGGAAAAGGTGCCTGGTTCAGGATCACAAACTGGGTGGAGGTTAATCCTTCTTATGATTTCAATTACTCTATTACTGCTCAGATCATTACCTCTGACACGATTACCGATATCGACCAGAATTCGATCATTAATAGTGCTCAATTCACCGGCTGTTATCCAAATCCGTTTATGCTTAATGGCTCGCGCAGTATAATGAATATTTCTTATTCTCTGCAAAAAGACGGTAACGTTGATATCAGCTGTTACAATCTCAAGGGTCAAAAAGTCGCTCAGACATTTTCAGGTTATCAGTCTGCCGGAGAGCATATTATCAATTGGCAGCCTCAGAACCTCAGTAGCGGTTTATATTTCTACCGCCTTTTCCTTGATGATCAGATCGAGGATACTCAAAAGACTATTATAATAAAATAAATGGGATGGATTATGAAAAGACTATTGATATTTAGTCTGCTTCTGATGACGCTTATGTTATGGAGCAGACCTGTTACTTCACAGGAATCACAGCTTGTTGCTCAGGGTAAGATCACCCTCGAAGGCAGCAATCACCAAATCGAAACTTTTAGCGAAATATTAGCTGATGACGGCAGTCTTACTGCCATTGTTTATCATCTGAACCCTGCCGGATTTATCATTGTCACATCTGATACTGAATTGATTCCGGTATATGGATATTCTTTCAGAAATGAATTTAGCTTACTGGAAGATGGCAATACAGGTCTTGATATGCTCAAGGCTGATATTGATCTGAGAAAATCTGCCTCTGATATTACTGATGCTGCCGTTATTAATGAAAATTTGCGCCAGTGGGATGCATATATTAATAATAACCTCTCAGTTCTGTTGTCAAGAGATCGCGGAACATTTCCTCCTCCAAGTTATAATACTCCTACAGGCGGCTGGATCGTGACGCAATGGGATCAAGGATACCCATTTAATCAGTTTTGCCCTATGGATCCTGATACCAGTGGTCGTTCCGTTGTTGGCTGTGTGGCTACTGCTTTTGCACAGGTTGTTCACTACCATCGTGAAATCGGTGATCTGCTCTTTTCGGATGAAGATGACTATACTTCCGATAGCTATACTTCGCCCGTGGTATTAGATGATGACTACGACACTTACAATTTCCTCAGCTTTCCTGAGCTTAATGAAAAGGCTGATGAACTGCGGGATTGCTATGGCAACGGGTCAAATTTTACCAATGAGATGAAAGGTTCGCTTTCTTTTGCCTGTGGTATTCTCACACGAATGCAATATTCTGTTGGTGGTTCCGGCACTCAGACTCTTTACGCAGGATATGCTTTTATGCAGCGTCTTGGCTATGAAAGTGCCACTAATATCTATAATATTACCAATACTTCTTACACAACCTTCTCTGATGATATGGTTAATGGCAGACCTGTATTGATTTCCATTTTAGGCGGAGCAGAAGGTCATTGCATCATTATTGACGGCTGGAACAGCGATACTGATTATTATCATCTTAATATGGGCTGGAGTGGTTATGATGACGGCTGGTATTCGCTTCCTGAAGGGATGCCCTCTGGTTATAATGTAATCTTCGACGCAGTTGCCAATATCGAAGGTGGCACGGTGCCTGTGGATATTCTCGGATTCGTGAATGCTTCCGGTGCTGATGCAGGTGGTACTGTTATTGAACTCGATGGCACGGTTGACTACATCGTGGAAACTGACGATTATGGTATGTTTGAAATCGCATTTGTACACGAAGGATTATATGATGTTACTGCCACGCTTGCGCTTCCTGACGGCGGGTTCTATTACAAGCAATTAGAAGTTTATATTGATAACACAAATACTTTCCTTCAGATAGATATGGATAATTATGAAACTCTGACAGGTAATATCACTGCTTCTGTAGCTCCTTTGGGAACGCAACTCGCTGTTTATCAAGGCACTGACCTGATCTCATCAGGTGCTGTAAACGCTGACGGCTCTTATGCTATGCCGGGTCTGTTACCTGGTCATTACGTGATGGTTGCCAGTCTGGCTCCCAATTATGGCAGAGTCCTGCACTTCGAGGTTGATCTGCAGCATCAGAATTTCGACTTGGAACTTTTCGATTATGACGATTCCACTGCCATTACTTATGCCGGTGATCCTGTGGAAGACTGGAGTTTGATTGCCACTACCATGAGCATTGGCATAAAACTTTCAGCCGATGAACTCAGTGGCATGGAAGACGGTTTGATCTCCAGAGTTAATTTTAAAGCTCCTATTGCTCCTGCTGATGGTCAGTTATGGGCGCAGATCTGGCAAAATGAGATTCTCGTTTCAGAAAAAGAAATTACAGAATTTACTTATGGTGAAGAACTTGAGATTACTCTCGATAATTTCGCGATCATAAATTCTGCTAATGACTATTATGTGGGCTACAAAATCCATAGCTTAAATGCTGTACTCGCATGGCATGATGCAGGTCCGCGCATCGCAGGTAAAGGTGCCTGGTTCCGCACAAATTCCTAGACGGAAGTTAATCCTGCCAG